>Ga0247815_10001309_pt1 | contig 19232 bp, 19 predicted proteins | sample UWRJL194509B1_FD_181014 | JGI IMG/M metagenome (GOLD analysis project Ga0247815, IMG submission 181014) | Plant litter microbial communities from Arlington Agricultural Research Station in Wisconsin, United States - UWRJ-L194-509B-1 | ecosystem: Environmental > Terrestrial > Plant litter >...
CACCGAGAGAGTCTGGTCAGTTTCATTCTCTCCAGATGGAGCTCATATAGCTTCAGCGTCAGCAGATCAGACTGTGCGTCTCTGGAAGGTCGAAACGGGTCACCAGACCGCGGTCCTGAACGGTCACATGTTCGAAGTCCGCTCGGTTGCATTCGGTCCGAACGGCTCGACCTTGGCATCCGGTGCTGATGATAGAACAGTCAGGATGTGGAACCTGGTTACTGGCGGATCTACGGTGCTGCTAGTTCCAATACCTAACAAAGCAATCTTAAGCGTCTGCTACTCGCCAGACGGCAAGCGACTGACCACAGGGGACACGGAGAATAACATCAAGCTCTGGAGTTCCCGAACTGGAGCCGTCGTCAAAACTCTAAGCGGTCACTTAGGCTCAGTATTGTGTGTCAAATTCTCAGTAGATGGCCGGAAGCTGGTTTCCGGTTCGGATGACTGCACCGTGCGCATTTGGACTGTTCCACGGGATACCACCGAGTCGGTTTCAATTGTTTTTGAAGGTCATACAGCGGATGTGAGCTCCGTATCTTTCTCTCCTGATGGTGCTAACGTCGCTTCGGCCTCCGCCGATCGTACCGTACGGATCTGGGACGCTAGCGGTACTCTGCATGCAGTCCAACCACTGCATGCACATGGTGACAGAATACACTCCGTGGCGGTATCTCCTTCTGGCAACTTCATGGCATCCGGCTCAAGTGATTGTTCTGTTCGTGCCTGGGATCCGCGCACAGGTGGGCAATGGCTTGCTCCTCTGCTTGGCCACACGCAACGCGTGTGCTCAGTGGCCATCTCCCCGAACGAGCTCCTTATTGCATCGGCATCGAAGGACAATGCGATTTGGCTATGGGATACACGAACGGGAGGGGTAGTTGGCCAGCCATTGAAAGGTCACGCTGATCGGGTCAACGCGGTAGCGTTCTCGCCAGACGCACGTTGGCTCGCATCAGCGTCGAACGACTCCTCCGTACGTATTTGGGACATCTCCGCGGGCCAACCACCTACAATCATGCGGCTCCCTAGCACTGAGAATGTCTACACGGTATCCTTTTCACCTGATGGACGAATTCTCGCCGCTGGTGTCAGCTCTGGAGAGGTCCATTTCTGGCACGCAGAAACTGGCCAGCCGGTAGGCAAGCCTCTGCGAGCCAGTTATCACAACATCCGTTGTATTGCTTTCTCGCCCGATGGCACCCTTATCGTGTCCGGCGGAGATGACACATGCGGCCGTATCTGGGACATAAAGGCGGACACTAGACTCGTTCTCTTGGCTCATACCGATCAGGTGAATACGGTCGCGTTTTCTCCAGACGGCCGGTTCATCTGCAGCGGAACTCACGATCCCAGCGTATACCTATGGAACGTGTCTAACGGAACGCTTATTGCAAAGCTGAACGGGCACACGAACTCGGTCACTTCTGTGACCTTCGCACCAGACGGGCGTTCAATAGTGTCCTGCTCTATCGACGAGACAATCCGTGTGTGGAGCATCAATGCAGTTCAGAGGCTCGCCGCGGACACCACTGGGGATCCTGTTGCGGAGTTAGCGTCCGCCACGTTGAAAGACGGATGGCTTGTCAGCCAGTCGGGCCAACTGCTGGTATGGATACCGGCCGAGTATCGCAAGCATCTCCAGATTCTTCCATGTGAGATGCTAATCGGTCGGAGTCGCGTAACTATCGGGGTTGGTAGCGAAGGTTGGCACCGAGGAGCGTCCTGGACTTCCTGCTGGCGCACGAGCACACTACACCCTGTTTCTAACATCATGGAACTCTAAACATACATGACTTTCAAGCAGAATACAGTTTTTGACAAAATGGCCGATCGTGCTCAGGCATCAACGAGTCAGTTATTCTCAAGATCATCTACACGTCTCGCCGTTGAGCAGCGCGTTGTACACTCTGATCATCGCTTCGTCTGAACTTCGAACATTTCTCCAAAAAGGACAAGGTTAACAGCTAGAGATACTACTAGGTCGCCCCATACGGCATGACAAGTTGCTCTGGGTTCAAGAGCGGACGGCGTGCTGGCTCCTGCTCAAGCACCGCACCCAAACCCGGCCGCACTTTTGACGCGCGCTTTCCGCCACTTCTTCCGCGCTCCACTCTTCCCGTAAGCCCGCGCTCGAGTGCATCATCTCCTAAATTCCGCGCTGCGCTTTCCATAGACGTCGCACGTGTCGAAGAAATGGTGTCGAGTTCGGCGGTGTCGTGCGGGTGGCGGTAGGGAAACACGCCGAGGATGAAGACGACCAGCACGATAACGACAAGAATGAGCCATAGTTCAAAGTCGTCGAGCATTGGTGGATGCATTTGATACGACAAATGCGATGGGTTCGTCTTCGAGCTTGGCAGGGCGTCGAGTCCAAGGTTTGGAAGGTGGCAGGCTGCGGGCAGGACAACCCGCGCGGACGGGGCACACTGGCGAGGGCAAAGGCAAGACGACAAGCAGCGTTGTGACGGGCTGTTTGGGCGCGCTCAGCGTGCAGGGTAGATCAGGCGACGACGAGCTCAGAAGCGCGGTGTGACACTGTCAGGGTGTCCTGCGTTCTGCGGGTCCAGTGCGGGCCTCGAGGCATGGGCTCTGTCGCGGGTGCAGATAAGTGAGGGCTACCATTCGCATTTCGCGCGATATTTGTAACTTGAAGACTGAGCGACTGCTTGGTTGGAGGACCTCGTAATGGCTTATGCCCAGGCTGATATCACACCGTCGATTTGACATCGAGGTGATCAAATATAAAGGCCAGTGGTGCTTCATCACGAGTCTTGCGACGAGGACTTCAAAGAAGAGCGGGGTACGAGTCAAGGTTGTGGTGCCGTGAGGACAAGATGATCACAGCTGTCATTCGGGATGCCAACCCGAAAATCATGTCCTGGATCCGGTCACGCGATGTCACTCGTCCTCACACCATCACCAGCCCGCCCGCTCTCCCAACAACACCGCCAAATGACCAATCCACATCCCCATTTATCCACCGCCGCAACAGCTACACCGGTCCAGCTGGCTGCCTAGCACAGCATTGAGCCAGGGAATGCTTGGCCACCGGGCAACGACCGCCTCCGCCATCGCCTGATCATGATCGTCGCACGCGAACACACGGGTCGGGCCTGCCTTGGCCCCATGTTTCCCCCAAACCCATCCAATTTGCACCTTCGGTCTGGGGCGTGGGCCGTGCTTCCTAGGTCTTCCTCATTCCTCTCCTCGCCTGACGACTTTTCCATCCACTCATTTCTCCTCTCGTCCCCTATCTTCACTCTCCATTTCATCATGCGTGCAGGATCATCTAGCTCGAAAGCTGCTATTGTTTTTGTCTTTGCACTTTGCGTTGCTGGCGTGCGGGCAGCTGAGGAGTCGCCGATTCCTGGGCTGAGCGTTTGCGCCTTCACCTGCACCGCCGACGCGGCCATCGCCAAGGGCTGCAAGTCATACCTCAACGTCGAGTGTGTATGTCACAGTCAGGAGTTCCAGGTGCGTCCTGTCCGCTAGGTCTATCTTGATGACGCTGACGAATGGCTGCGCCAACGCGTTTGTGTACCACCACAGCTGGCGGCTGGCGAATGTCTTCTCAGCAAGTGCACCGAAGTCGAGCTGAAGACGGCCATGGTGTATCAGGCCGCTGTGTGCACGTGAGTCTTGTTCTCTTGATGGCTTGGGTCGCAGCTTCTCCTCGCGATCTTTGTCTCCGATTTGCCCCTCCCCGCCACTCTCGTTCTACTCTTTGGCCTCTGACCTAACCCAGTCGTTGGTATCTCTGAAATCTCCTCCTTTCCCGTTGAATCGGTCATAGTGGATACACGCGGGACGCTGTCCTACCAGGCCAGACTGTTCCAGGCCCGGGGCGCTGCGCGCCAGCGGAGCCCACACCGGCGCATTCTTACGCAAGCCACATTACCTGCCTTTGATCATTTCAATCGTACTACCTACAACCTCTTTCATCTTTCATTGTTCTGCGTCATCAAGGGTCTATCGCTGACCGTGCCCACACCTCCCATAGACCGCCAACCGCTTCCTCCGGCGCCAATAGTTCCGCCACGTCCGCGCTCGGCTCCTCCGAATCTGCCAAGAACCCAACCCCAGGCGACTTTGCCGTATCCCTTCAGCAAATTGGACAAAGCGCATTGGGTCTTGTAGCACTATTGGCCAGTGTGGCGTTGATCGGCGTATGAGCGCGCGTTCGTTTTGGTGCTCTATGGCGTCGCCGGCACGCTGACCGGACTCGCTTTGTGTTTATACTTACTTTCTTATCTCGTGCAATGGCATTGCTGATACCCGCGATATTTGGCGCGTTCTGCGAGATTGTCATGTGAAAGTGGCCACAATATCCGCCGCCATGCGTGTAACACAACGGTGCAAGAGCCACACACAAAAAAAGGTTCCCCCTTGCCCTGGCCGTATCTAAGTGGGTCTTTTCAGGACTCAGGGTGCTAGCCATTTTCGCTCAGCTTGTGGCGGACTCTGTCAGATGACTGTTCTCCTACTCTATCACTGTAGCGTGATGCGGCAATGGTTGAAGAAATGGAAATTGACCAATAACACTTTCACTTTGTACCTACATTCGATGAGCTACAGGATTGAGTACGTTCTTGGGCCAGAGTATCAGATATCGAGCGCCCAGGCGGCTGCAACTACATGATTTGAGAAGCAAGATCGTGCGTGTTCTCCAGCCAGCAGTTCGTCCAGGTCTCTCCCCCATGCAGGTTCATGGCGGATATGGCCAAATATTCACCATGTCGACCGATCACGGCCTGGCAAGGAGGAACCGGGATATACGTGCGGTACTCGGCTGGAACCCACAACAGCAACTTGTTAGATGGTCCCACGAGCCATCCATCCTTGAGCCTGACAGATCCAGGCGCCATGTTAGCATCTGTATTGCTTGGTGAGCTTTGATCTCCAGTGGTGTGAAACTTCCAGATGCGGATTGTATCACGATCGGTAGAGACCAATGACAGCCCTTCACCGGCAAATGCCACGGAGTAAATTTGACAGGTGTGTCCCTCCAATAACATAATAAGCTGGCCTGTTGAGGTGTCCCATAGCGCCATGGCGAAGCTAATCCACGTACCACAGACGTATCGCCCATCGGGACTATAAGAGGCCATCATGGGCTGCCTCGTCAACATCAGCTTTTCAACAGCTACCGTGAGCCATCCCAGGATTGAAAGTGTTTGTAGCCGCCTTCCTGTTGTTGTGTTCCAAATCAGAAAGTCGCAGTCACTTCCCTCAGTGAGGAGACGAGTAGCATCGGGTGAGAACCCGAGACAATATGTAGCTACCTTGATAGGCCGGATCGGCTTGAACACCTGGCTGCCAGTGCCCGCGTTCCAAAGATAAACACGGCCCGTGTCATCACTGGCAGCAATCACTCGCGCGTCAGGTGAAAATGCGACCGCGCATACCCCACCAGCACATCGGAACAGGCTCATGCTCGACTGCTGGCCTGACGCCACATCCCACACACTGACCGCTCCGTCGACTGATCCCGTAACAAGCAACCGCGAGTCAGGCGAGAAAACCACCGCACGCACTGCTACCGTGCAGTCAATCAGAGGGTTTCCGGCTACACCACCCGTGCGTGCATCCCAGAACCTAACGGTACCGTCTGCCGAGGCCGACACAATCAGTTCCATATTGGGCGATATGGAAACCGAGTATACCATGCCGGTGTGTCCACAAAGTGGTTCAAATAGGTTCTGGCAGGTTTCAGCGTCCCAGACACGAAATTTGTTGTTTGTCGAAGCGGTGACAATAAATTTACCGTTCGAGGAGACTGCCATCGCGCCCATGCGAAACGCTTCTGCAGGGCGAAGAGAATCTCCTTCTTGGCCGCCGCCAGCATTCCAAATCCGAACAGTATGGTCACTCGATGCAGAGGCAACATGAAAGCCGTCAGGAGAGATACATGCAGCGTTGAATTGATCCTCGGGACCTTCTACGAGAGTTACTGATGCCTGATTCGTTTTTAGCGGAGTAATCCAAAGCCGTGCACGGTCCTGTTTGCTCAGTACCAGCAACCGTCCATCAGGCAAGAATTGGACACTCCTAACTTCGCCGTATGAGCTGTAGAACTCCGCATCGACCGTTTTGGTTTCGAGATCGTATATGGTAATATACTGCCTGAGCCCTGCTGTAACCAGTTTGGAACCATCTGGTGAAATGCAAACTTTCTTGAACACGTCCAGATGCGTCCCATTTAAGCAACAGACTTCCTCTTTTGAGGCAGTATCCCACAGATAGACTGTTCCGGTGAGTGACACGGCCGCCAGAATCGTCCCATCTGGAGAGAATGCAACACCAGTAAACATCGTGACGAAAAAATACTTCCACACCGCAAGCTTTTGGCCCGTTTCAGGATTCCAAAGGTGGACAGTCCTATCGAACGAAGCTGAAGCCAGAAGCATGCCATTCGCGGAAAATGCAATAGAGCAGACATGATGTTCGTGACCGCGTAGCTGCTGAAGAGTGGCCCGACCAGAAAGAAGGGTCCATACAAAGATGCCGCCTCTAGCAGAGCCAGCGGCGACGCTTTTGCCCGTGGGTGAAAATACAATGTGTGAGATAGAAGCGCTGTCACTGCGTAGTGGAGGCAATGTGTTGTCGCCAGTACGCGCGTCCCAGATGCGGACCGTGCCGTCTTCCGAACCTGAGGCAATGAGGCGACCATCGGGTGAGTAGGAAATGGAGCCTACTGGACCCTCGTGCCCAGTGAACGCATGTACGAAGCAGCCAGATCGCCGATTGATGCCAGAGGCTTCGATAGACATGAGACCGGTGCAGCGCGGATAAAATGTCTGATAGACGAAGGAGTCCTTGGCTGCGAACGGAAGAGCAGAGAGGTAGATGTGTGGAGTGCTCATCTTCATCAGCTCGACGGATGATGCGACGAATGCGTGTGCGTCGCGAAGGTATTTCGATAGTTCCAACAGATCAATCTGCAAGAAGAAATGAGCATCATGGTATGGTCGAGAAAGGGAGGATGCTTACCTTCTGAGCTGCGAAAAAAAGAATAGCGGCGGCACGGTCGGCCTGACAAAGGACGCTGCATACCTCGAGCCAGAAAAGAAGCCGAGAACGCATGAACGCGTATATTTCAGCGTGGAACTCCGATGGCACCGTGGCAGAGACGGCGTGATAGACCCATTCGAAGCATGCATACTCCAGCGAACTCGTAATGGTTTCAGGCCGTTTCGCCACAATTAGCTCATACGATGACCGGCTCTGAGAGATGTTGAAGTGCAGGCACTTTGCCATGATGCGGAAGCACCCTCGCGCGAGAAGGTCGTGCCCAAATGATGCCGAGCTGCGGATATCTATGGATGCATAACCGGCCAAATAATCGCCGAAAGAAGCGTGGAGAGCTCGCAAGCTCGGATCGTCATCATCGTGTGACACATAGACGACAGCGTGCAAGCGGGCAAGCCGTACCCGTACGTCATTCCTGTCCATATCCAGTAGAGCCGACAGAGTCTCAACCGAGAGTGGCGTGCGAGCGGAAAGAATCGACGCGAGCAGCTGCAGCACTACTTTCAGCCCGTCAGATTCCACGTGGTCGACTCCGGCCGCATCAATCAGAATCAGCCTGTACATGGAATCGAGTGGCCTAGCGGCCTCCTCGCTCAACCCATCCCGGGTAGTGTTGAGCAGTGTTTTAAAGCGGCTGGGTGCTAAATCAACGCCCATGGCTAAGACGTATTGGAGAGCGGTCTTCGCAAAGATGAAAAGGCCGTCGCACAATCTGACAAGCATATTCACGTCGTCTTCTGTGAATAGAATCCGGAGACGTGAGCTGTTTGAAAGGCGCGCGGCGATGTACAGGCGAATGTCCTCGGTGATCTGCTGCTTGTTGACGGTTTGAAGGTGGAGAACGGTGCTGAGCGTGTCGTTGGATACCGATGTGTCCCGAATATGCGTTTCAGGCCGTGAGGTCACCACAAACTTCACCGACAACTTGATGTCAGAGCGCGAGAATTTGACCAGGGCCTCGAGCATCTCCGAAACGATCCGGTCGCTTTCGGCGGTGTTTGCTGTCTCGTCTGTGGTATCTCGATCGCCGCATTCGTCTAGAGCGTCAATAACGAACACGATGGTGGTCGAAGACCGCTTAAGAGATTTCTGAAGAGCAAGAAGTGGAGCGTAGAGAAGTAGTTCAGCTTGCGTAGAGACCTTCTTCTGCAGGATATCCGGATCACGCCCTATCTCGATGGCCAGTGCCTTGCTAAACTCAGCGGACTGGCGCGCCATGAGCTGAGCTAGCGTGGGAATCACACAGCGCACGTCGCGTTGCGCGATAGATCCTGTCGAACGCGAGCAGAAGAAGGACCCGCCGAGAATCATGTCTGCATGCGCCCTGACCCGCGAACAAACCGTCTGAGCGATGGCCGTTTTACCTGTGCCCGACCATCCGGCCAGCCAGAAGATCCGACGGCCTTCGGGACTCAAAATCCAGCTCCCAATATCGCTGAGAATCCGAACGCGAGTGCCTTCCATGCATCCCTCGCCGGGCTGTGCATCGAACGTGGCGCTCGGAACGTATCGCTGCTTCAAGGCTGTGGAGCGTCAGCTACGCTCACATGTTCCGTAGCATAGAAACCGGGTCACCTTCAGCAATCTTGATTTGAATCACATCCTGACAGGTGTTCGTCAATTAGAGCCTGGTCTCCACACAAACGGTACGGACCGATTCCTTTGGTACGGGCGAGTTGAAGTAATTGACCGCGTTGTAGCTTATAGTGGCCCCCGGGCTGGAGACAACGTTCATGTTGGGGTTGTTGTTAGCGATGTTTGCTGAGCCGGAAACTTCGTTGTAATTGGAGTTGTCATTGGCGATGTTCGCTGAGCCGATAACTTCGTTGTTGTTTGAGTTGTTATTGGCGACATTCTTCGAGTCAGGGGTTCCGCTGTCGTTCTCAATAGCCGACGGAGTGTTGCCCATCTTGATGCTTTGCAGACAAGGAGATCAAAAGGAGGTTCAAAGACGCGGGCCTAACGAGTGCTCTGGCTCGTTTAAAAGCGGCGGGAATGAGCATGCAGAGGCCACGCATCTCCTATGCGGCACTGTATTGGGACACGAGGCGGACGACCTTCTGCAGGGACACGAGTGGAAATGGCACCGATTTGTATATCCCATCCAGATCGAGATCGCGCGGATTCATAGCTCGTACGAAGCTGCCAACGACCCTAAATTTGAACGACAGGTCTGGGAATCAGGCGTGTCACGTTTTTGCACCAATCTTATCTCAGCCTGATCCTCGATGTTTCAGTTTGCATTTTGTACGCGAAATTTTTCTACGCCAATTATAGCAGTAAGTGCTAATCCAATACGATCGATGAACCGAGCAGACCTTGAAAAGAACTGATGTAATGTGTCAGCGTACGCCTTTTCACTAGTACGCCCCCGTCGACACGCTAAAGCCGTGCGTCTCAGATCGCACCGACTGCTTGCTGCGATCGGAAACTTCTGCCAAACTGCAACGCCACATGATCTGCGTGTCTTGAGGCATCGATTGTTATGGTGCTTCTCCAGGGCGATGTGGTCGAGCCGAACATGCCGGTGGCGGGCTAGAAGCGCGCCTCGTGTTGTTCGGCTAACGTACGGTAATCAACCACATCCGGCAGTGTAAGGCGATAACAAAAGGAGCGAAGAAGACGGGGAAGATGTCTTGATTGAGACGCGGGTGCAGCCGTCGAAAAGTAGGGAAGGAGGCAACGAGAAACGGGGTAGCAAGTACTGTGGTACATGACACAAGACACATGGTATGCTATGAAAGAAGTGCTTAGGGAAGAAGGTGCTACCTTCTTGCGGCAGCCATGCGGAGATAAAGTCGCCGCATACGGAGGCAAAGGTGTGCATGGCGCGTGTCACACATCGTGTCGTGCGGGCGCAGTTGTAAGACTAGGGTGCTTGTGCACTTGGGCGTGAACGTTCCTGGTTTTAAGCTGCGATGGGTATTGAGTGTCTTGAAGGAGATTACGATTCGACTCGTGTGACCAGGATGATAGCTGTTATTCGGGATGCCAACCAGGGAATCCCGCACTAGATCCAGTCACGCGATGTCACTTGTCCTTCCACCATCACCAGGCCGTCCGCCGGCCCTCCTGGGACCCGCTACATACCCAACCCACAATGCCAAGACTGCGGCAGCTAGTCCCGTCCAGATGCCTGTCTGCTTGACACAACGTTAAGCCGGGAACGTTGGGCCAATAACCTTCGCCTGATCATGATCGTCGCACGCGAACACACGGTTGGGCCTGCCTTGGCCCCATGTTCCTCCACGCCCCTACAATTTGCACCTTCTGTCTGGGGCGCGGGCCGTGCTTCCCAGGTCTTCATCATTTCTCTCCTCGCCGGACGACTTTTCCATCCACTCATTTCTCCTCTCGTCCCCTATCTTCACTCTCCATTTCAACATTGGTGCAGGATTATCTGGCTCGAAAGCTGCTTTGCTTTTGCTTTCGTCTTTGCGCTTTGTGTAGCGGGCATTCGGGCAGCAGAAGAGTCGCCGATTCCTGGGCTCGGCGTCTGCGCCTTCACCTGCACCGCTGACGCGGCAATCGCCAAGGGCTGCAAGTCATACCTCAACGTCGAGTGCGTCTTTTCTACTCGGTCTAGCTTGGTGACGTTGACGAATCGCTCGCGTTCGTGTACCACCGCAGCTGGCGGCTGGTGAATGTGTTCTTAGCAAGTGCACCGAAGTCGAGCTGAAGACAGCCAGGGTGTATCAAGCGGCCGTTTGCACGTGAGTCTGGTTCTCCTGGTGTCTTGGACCGCAGCGCCTCTTCTCGATCTCGGTCTCCGATCTGTCCCCTCCTCTGTCCTCGTTGTGCTCCTTGCTTCCAAACTAGCGCGTTTTCCGCTTCTCTCATTTACGTTAATTCCAACAATCCTCCCTTTTTACATTGTCTGGGCCATGGTGAATGTCTGCAGGGCGTTGTCCAACCAACCCAGACCATTCCAGACTCATGGCGCCACCCGCCCGCTCACACTGGCGAAACGCACACCAGCACATTCTAGTGCAAGTTGTAGCCCTACCTCATCATCACTTCTGCTTAGTGTTTGTTGTACTTTTTCGTGTCATCCGCGCGGTCCTACCTACCCGTCGCGCCACCTACGCCCATGCCCGATCAGACTACCCGTCTTGGACCAATTCACCCATGCTTCTCGTGGCTCGCTTTTTCTACGTTAGTCCTTGATCGTTAAGAGTCTACCGCTGACCCTACCTTCCTCCCATAGACCAGCATCCGTTTCATCCGGTGCCTACAATTCCGTCACGTCCGCACCCAGCTCCTCAGAATCCGCCAAGAACACAACACCAGGCGACTCCGCCACATCGCTTCAACACACCGCATGGGGTCTCGCAGCGCTAGTGGCTGGTGTGGCGTTGATCGGCGTATGAGGTTTCGTGGCCTGTGGCGTTGCCGGCACTTTGGCCGGACCCGCCTTGTGTTTGTAATTACTTACTTTCTCGTGGAATGGCATCGCTTGGGCTCATCTTGCGAGAGGCCATCGCTTGTGCGGTCTGCGTCAGAACGCGGCATCCAACGACCAACAGACGAAAAAACAAAAGCCATTCAATGATGACATGCGCTTCGGAAGAGACCATCTCCACTGCTACTCGACAGAGCTTCCATAGACATCTACATTTTGTAATGCACCAATTTAATAACCAAGGTCTACTTGACCTCGACAATCTTTTCCATCTGAACGGCTGTGATCGGTACCGTGTTACCAATGTAACCCAACTGATGCACATAGGTCCGCGTTGTAGTCCAACCAAGACGTTTGTAGAATGTCTCGTTCAGTTCCAACATTGTAGTCATGACGAGTCGGGCTTTGGATCTTCGGATATGGATGTCAGTGACAATACGCGGCTGCATTGGGTCATGCAATTGAAACTTACTGGCCCGCTAGACGTGCCCGTGCAATAGCTTCATGTTCAAATAGCTTTTCGACCATCCATCTTCCGAGGCCGTGGCCTTGCATTGACGGGTTCACGGCCAAACATTTCAAGACAGCCGGCAGCGCGACTTGGTCGGCTGCAAGCGGGCGTAAGGTTGATATGCCTCGAATGTCTGGGCAGACTTACGACTATTCGGATCTATATAGATGCTCCAGGTCGAGTGTGGATTATTGATTGGATCCGGAACCTCTGACGAAGGGTCATATGTACCCAGCCCGAAAGACGCGATAAAATCGGAAGGTCCAACGCCACCGCCCGCAACATCCCGCACTAGAACCAGAATAATGGTACCGGGAGCGAGGAAGTTTTTACTGAAGTTTTCGACATTCGGAAAACGTTGCAAGTTCGGGGCAAAGTACGGCGGCAAATGGTTCGAGCTGAAGGCCTGGTTGACGAATGTGCAGAGATCGTGTGGTATACGAGCTGTGTCAAGGGCCGGGAAACCAGACTGAGTTAAAGTGCCATCGTCCTCTACTGTGATTCGTAGCACGCGGGTCGGGAGATCTCCCAAATTTGGAGTTTCAAGATCGTATTTTGTCATTTGATTAGCGAAAGCAGCTACTGGGACCTGCGCCACCAAATATCAAGGTTCAGGAACCGGCTCAAGCTTTGCATCAGGCGTGCCTACCTCAGAGGAGCTTGACATGACCGTGTAGCTTATACGAGAGTGAAGGGAAGAGGGAAAGGTGGCACCATGCAGGGGCTCAAAAACAGTGACTCCGTCAATTTAGCCGTGTTCGGCAGCGGTCTGCCGGATATGATGCATGATGACCGGCTACCGGCCGACAATCATGGATTCTTTTCGGCACAATATACACTGGCTGTGTCTACCATCGCTCATGCGGAAACAACGAGTACCAATTGGCTCGTGAGGCTAGGCAGCATTGGTCAACCCGCGGTTTACGAGGCGTCGCAGGCACTTTGATCGTACGCAGGGGGCAAGTGGTCGTTCACCTGCCCATTCATGTAGTTGTTGCTCAATACAGCTCACTCTGGTGGTCGAAGGTCAGACAGATGAGCGAGGAGGTGAATGCTGGGTTCACCTTTGAAAGGTGAATGGGCCCAAGCCCCCTGTTTCACCGCCTTGCGTTTTGAACTTATGTGATCTGGCTCGTCGAATGATAGCTGCTGACTGTGACGCTTTTTGTTGTCTTGGAAGCGTTGTAAGCGTCAGGCACTGGTTGCGCGGTCGACGCCACCGTGCACAACCAGAATCGTCCATACATAGCGTCACCCCGTCTTCAGAGAAATTTGGCTGAAAAGCTTCAGCCGACTGTATCACTGCCTGCAAGGACAAATATCGCTCGATTATCGTCAGCATGTCACATGTTACGATACTGAAATATCGTTCGAGTACCGCATCCATATCGCAGGCTGAATATCGTTCAAGTATCGCACGAGTATGGTGGCCTAAATTCGAGTATCGCACGCATAATGCGGCCCATAGCGTTGTGCCTGCGATATTCGAGCGGTATTTCAGTATCGTCACGTGTGACACGCTGATGATACTCAAACGATATCTGACCTTGGGTGCAGTGTATGAATATGCTGCTCAATGCGTAAAATTAATACCGGCATGCTCCTTTTCTCATGACGAACCTCGAAATCAGTGGGCCGGCTGTAAGACCACATCCACCCGATTCTCCACTCAACCTATACCGCTTATGAGTCTTATCTTTCAGTATCCAAAGTGGCTTAAATTGATCCGATAAATGAGCACGACAGTACCTGATAGCTATAAATGAAGCTAACCACGACGGAGGCATCTCAAACACCGATGAGCATGGGATGTTCAGTACAAGGATTGTCTGTCCATGAACAAAATTTATATGTATATCGCAGAGCTGCAATATCACTTGACATCAAGAAGTTTCTCCATCTGAATGGCTGTGATCGGGACAGTATTGCCAAAGGAACTTGGTTGATGCACGTGTTGCCGTACCGTAGTCCAGCCAAGCTGCTTGTAGAATGACTCGCTCACTTCAAGCAATGTGACCATTGAGAGGCGAGCCTTGGACCTTTGAGAATGTTTCCAGAGCAATTAATCAGACTATGACGAGCATAATGGGCCATGAAGAGTGAAACACACCTGCCAGCCAAACGTGCCCGCGCGATTGCCTCACGCTCGAGTAGATTTCCAATCATCCACTTTCCGAGTCCGTAACCTTGAAGCGACTGATTTACGGTCATGCACTTTAGGACAGTTGTTAACGCGTCTGCATCGGCTGCAATCGGGCTTGAGACTACGAAGGTAAGGGTGCTGGCAGGCGGACTCACCATTGTTTGGATCGATGTAGAGCCTCCAGCTTGACCCCGGATCGTTGATCGGATCCGGGCGCTCCAACGGGGGGCTATAGGCGGTCAGACCAAATGAAGCGACGAAATCGGATGGGCCGATGTTGCCGTCCGCCACATCGCGCACTAGGACTAGAACGACGGTGCCAGGTGCGAGGAAGGTCTTAATCAGGTTATCTACATCTGGAAAACGTTGGAAGTTCGGAGCTGTGTACGGCGGCAGATGGTTCAAGCTGTAGGCCTGATTGATGAATGTGAATAGATCGTGTGGAAGTCGCGCTTTGTCAAGGAGTGGAAGTCCAGACTGTGTTAAAGAGCCATCATTCGCTACTGCGATCCGCAACAGACGAGTTGGGGTGTTTCCTAAGTTTGGAGTATCGAGACCGTGCTCTTCCAGTTGGCCAGAGAGTGCGGTTGCGGGATCCTGCGTTGTCGATGCGAAGATTTAGTGACCATCCAGGCTTTACAGTTGCCGTGTCTACCTCAGGGAAGCTTGACATTCCCTTGCAGCTTGTAAACGATTGTATAGGAGAGGGAGAGAGAAAGGTGGCGCTGCGCACCACCGCAAACAGTGACTCCGTCAGTTTAACCGTGTGCGGAAGCGGTCTGCCTGATGATGCATCAAAATAGGCTACGAGCCGTCGCTACGCATTGAGCTAAAATAGGCTGGCTTTCTATGAATCTTTTCAAACGGAGGTGACGAGTACAAAGTGGCTCGTGAGAATGCCAGTGCTCAGTGCTGTTCAATCTAGAGATCTGACCCGTGGTCGACTTAGGGACGCGCGTCGGTTTGTCAACCGGACTAATGTTCCAACAAGGTTGCATCCACGATTGCAATTTCCGCATTCTAGAATACTAATATCACTTGACCTCAAGAAGCTTCTCCATCTGAATGACTGTAATCGGGACGGTGTTGCCAATGTAACCCGGCTGATGCACGTATTGTCGCGTCTTAGTCCAACCAAGACGTTTATAGAACGATTCGCTCACTTCCATCAACGTGGCCAGCGTAATACGAGCCTTAGACCTTTGGGAGCGATGTCAGAGATAGTAAGCAGACCTAAACAGAAAAAACTACCGGCCAGCCAACCGTGCTCGTGCGACAGCTTCGCGCTCAAGCAGATTCCCAACCATCCAGGTCCCTATTCCATGTCCTTGTAGTGACTGATTGACGGCCAGAGTCTTCAAGACAACCGTCAACGCGTCTCGGTCGGCTGCAAATGGGTTTAAGCAATGTAAACATAAACGGCGGCGGATAGACTCACGACCATTAGGATCAATATAGATAGTAGAGCTCGAGTGCGGATTTTTGATTGGGTCCGGTCGCTCTGCCGGGTGTTGATATGTAACCAGTCCGAAGGAGGCAATGAAATCGGACGGCCCGATATGATTGCCGTCCACCAGATCGCAGACCAAGATCAAAACGACATTGCCGGGCGCGAGAAAGCTCTTAGTTAGTCGTTCTACATCAGGAAAGATTTGCATGTCTGGGCCAAGGTATGGCGGTGAATGGTTTGAGCTGAAGGCCCGATTGATGAACGTAACCAGATTTTGTGGTAGTTGAGCTTTGTCAAGGACCGGCAGTCCAGACTGAGTCAAAGAGCCGTCATCTTCCACTGTGATTCGCAGCAGACGAGTCGGGGTATTTTCCACTGTTGGCGTATCAAGAACGTTATCTTCCGGTCGGAGGGAGGGCGAAGATGCGGCAGGCACTTGTGCCTGGGCCGGGAGCGAGTGTGATGGTCAGTAATCGGATCAGGATCTGCCACTGTCGCACGTACCTCATGGTGGCTTATCATTGTCTTATAAATGACACGGGAGTGAAGGGGAGAGGCAGAGTTGGTACTGCGGAGGGGCTCGAAACTGACACGGTCCAGAATAGCACTTTAACCGTGTTCGGAAGTAGTCTGACTGATGGGTCACATCCAGCAATCACGGACTATTCTCAAACGAAAGTGAATTTGCTGCCTCGTGAGCTTATTCCTCCTTTGGAATCGATAAGTACAAAGTGATTTGTGCGGCGTAGCTGTATTGTTCAACCCACGGCCTACATAATGCAAGCCAACTGATGCGCTGCAAAGACACCACGCTCGCCCCAGCTTAATGAGAGAAAGTGCCAGTCAACTTGACATCCCTCGACGATGCCCCAACAAATACTTCAAACTTCCCGCTCGGCACGACCCAGTCCTGCTTCACTACATCCCACACGGACAGGTCCCTCCTCGTAAGCTCGGCCGTGACCTTTGTACTCGCGCCGTTCTTGAGGTACGTCCGTTTGAATCCGCGCAGAACCTTTGGTGGTTCACCGGCAGCTGCAGGGAAGCCGAGGTAGACCTGGGAGACTTCGTGGCCGGGAAGCGAGCCGGTGTTCTTCACGGCGAAGGAAACCGTGAGCGAGGTCTTCCACAGGGCCGGGTCTCCGCCTTGCGGGATCTTGCGGGCCGCAACCGCCTCCTGACGTTTCGCGATGGACTTCGTGATTTGGAGACCAGAGTACGCGAAAGTCGTGTACGAAAGTCCAAAGCTGAAGAGAATGAAAACATGAGGATGATTTGCGCGCATAAGCAGCACGAGAGGACTGACCCAAACTCGAACCGCGGGCTAATGCCTTTGGCATCGAAGTGGCGGTAGTCGATATTGAGCGCGTCCGTGTACGTGAGTTGGACATTGCCATCGCTCTGGTACACGACGTCCGCGCCGTAGTCCTCCCTTCGCTTCGCGATGGTGTATGGCAGCCTGCCGCTTGGGTTGACCTTCCCGAACAGGACGTCGACCAACGAGTTGCCGCTCTCCTGGCCGGGCAGGTTGGCCCAGACCACGGCGGTGACGTTGGGGTGATCGATCCATGGCTCGACAAGCACCGGACCGACGCTGTGGATAACGACGACAGTGTTGTCACATACTGACGCGACGTATTTGATCAAGTTGTCGCCGTTGTTCCACAGGCTACGGGGCAAGCCGCGTCAGGGCCAGATCAACATACTCGAGTAGAAAGAGGACGAACGTGAGGTTCTTGCGATCACCCGGGTTGCCGTCTACCGTGAGGTAGCCCTCGCCGGAATCGGCGCTAGCAAACACAAGGCAGGCGTCGGCGTACGCGCCCACCTTGTCGATGTTGGCAAAGTTCCAGTCGTTAAGCGACGAGTCGACTGTCGCGCCACTATCGCTGTCCGAGATGTAGCTGTTGATCGCTGCGAGCGGGTCGATCAAGTATGGGAACTATGAGGAAATTCTAGTCAGCGTGGGAGTCATAACAGGGCCAGACCGAGCGTACGTTGGCTGTACCACTTCCCCAGCCCATGGCGAGGGTACCCTCGTTGCAAGCCCTGTCCGGAAGGCCCGTCGTGCAGAAGTTGGGTCCAGCCGGATGCGGGCCGGCATCACTGCCGAACACGCCCAACCGCTCAACAGCACCAGCGCCTTTGCCTAACTTCAGCGGCAGAGCCTTCTTCTCGTTCTTCAGCAACACCGTGCCAGCCGCCGCTACCTCGCGAATGATCTTCTTATGGTCCGCCTGAACGTTGACAAACTCGTTCGTCACGTCGTTACTGCCTGGCCGCTTCGCCGCTGAGGTGATGACATCGAAGTTGAGTTTTGGGAAAGACTTGCTGTCCTGCTTCATTTTGTAGTAGGCCGCGAACGGGCGGATGACCATGTCGTCTAGGCGCTCCGCGGCGACGGAGCCATTGACGACGGCCTCGACGAGAAACTTGCCCCAGAACGTATTGTCGCTCTCAGCGGGATTGGGAAGGTCGGGAGGGTTGCCGTATGACTTGAACCTGAGGAGGACATGAGTGAGGTTGAGCGAAAGAGGTATCACGACGTACCCGGGCATGTTCATGTCCGTTCCACCGAGCGCACTGTTGACACCAGATACGAGCGAGGTCCAGTCAGAGGTGACGAAGCCTTGAAAGTTCATCTCGCTCTTGAGGATCCCGTTCAGAACTTTTGAGTTCTCTCCAGCAACTCTGAAGAGCATCTTCATCAGTACCGTTGTAACATTCAGCGGCCTCGAGTACGCACGTCTGATTGAGACGGTTGTACGACGCCATGACTAGTGAACAGGTTTAGCGAATATCATTACAACGGCCGAGCAATCATACCTGAACCTACGCCAGCGTGCAAGGCATCCATGAACGGCCAAGCCTGCCAATGGGTTAACAATGCCTCGCACACCTCGCGATGTCACGTACATAGACCTCATGCATGGTCCGATCGTCAAGGTTCGACGAATAGGTCTCCGACAGAGAGCCACCGCGAAACTGTTCCTGCTCGTTCGCGATGCTGTATCCTCAGGTTAAACAAGCGAAGATGAACCGCGAGACAACCGGGCGTACTAGTGTTTGGCGCAGGCAATGACGCCTTGACTTTGAATACCCTTCACCGTCAGAGCTGTTGCACTATTGACGTTATGAATATGTGTGCGCCGAGAGCGACGAGGTAGCGATGAACGTCAGCAACTATCGACAGTGACTCGAGGTCTGACCAGCTGAAACGCACACTCCGGAAACTGCGGGTTGAATGTATTAGAACCGTACACGTTTGACCGCGAAATGGCTCGGTCTTACGGTAAGGGTCCGCGCTCCATGCCTCCCAGTTGCGACCACCAGCGGCCTAGACATGAAGATTAGCCCTCCCCTTCGAACACCTCCCGCTCGTTACTTACCACACGCGCTAAATTCGTGGCCGGCCCGAGGGCGACCTGAATCAGAATATGCACGTCAGGAACACGGAACGAGAAGTATCGGCCGCGACATCGAGAAGCAGCGTCTGTGCGCTGGCACAGGGCACGTGCCATCCGAACGGTCCACAGGACTCCGAACTGGTACGATAATCTGATACGCACATTCACGCCTTTTCCGCGGAACTCTGCACCAAGAGCCTCGGCGCGGGCGAGAATCAGGTCGTGGTCCCAGGTGGATGCCGCCGTGATACCAGCAGGGAATGCCGACACACGGTCGGCGAAACGAA
>Ga0247815_10001311_pt1 | contig 19207 bp, 24 predicted proteins | sample UWRJL194509B1_FD_181014 | JGI IMG/M metagenome (GOLD analysis project Ga0247815, IMG submission 181014) | Plant litter microbial communities from Arlington Agricultural Research Station in Wisconsin, United States - UWRJ-L194-509B-1 | ecosystem: Environmental > Terrestrial > Plant litter >...
CACCAGACGTGTCAAGCTCCACCCGGCCCATTCACACGGACCGAGGCGGCTCCGCCTTTCCGGCCCGCCGCCGACCGGTAACCCGAGACCGAGAGTTCTTCGGAGGTTCACCACAGCGATCGAGCCAGTCACAACGGGATCCCTCCTCGGAAGTACCAGACCATTATCAGAGCTGGGTCCAGGCCTTCCTTTTGATTTCATTAAAGGCGTTGCGTCGATCGAACTGTCACGCTAATGTCCGCTCATTGCCACAGTGGCAAAGAACCTGGTTGGGTTGGCATGTTTATGCCTCCAAGTCGGCTGCTTTAGAGCTCGATCGCTCCGTTGACAACGCCGTCAACAGCCAGTGACTCGTTGACGTACTCCTCCGCCGACTCGGATACCTCCGGGATACCTCACAAGTCACGGCGGTTCGGAAGCCCATCGACAGGAAGCACCACGCCTGGAATGAGCGGAGGAGTCGGAATAAAGTCAGCGATCACGCGCCCAGATGCAAGTTCGACGACTTGAACGCTGTATTCGGAGAGGGGTATGTCTAGCAGCGTCGGGTAGCTAGGTTAGCGATCTGTTGATACAGTGAGACTTTGGTTTCGCGGGGATGGTTAGAAATACGCGGTGATGAAGGTGGAGAGAAGCGAAGACCGGCGTGCGTAAGTAGGCGCAGAAAAATCCAGGAACAGAGCAACGTGTGGCTAAGGGAACGACAAATTGTAACCGGAGATGGGCAAGAAGACGCAGAAATTGATGCAAGATCGGATGCGGGTGGAACGAATTGCAAAGGACAGATGGGTGAATTGTGGCAAGCCAGGGGCACGGGGGTATCGAGGTTGGCAGGCATTCTCGCGATTAGAACGTACAAGAAGGGTATAATCTTCTAACTGGGATCCAAAACTTCGTCGGGGTTGAGAAAAAATAGAGAGCGAATAAGCAAGCGCACGGCAAAAAGGAAGCATCATCAAGACACCAGATGGCATAACTGGAAAAAAGGGCTGAAGCGGAAGGTCATGTATCGTTACAGCAGCAAGCGGTAGACAGGGAGATTCGCGGGCTTCGGCGGACTGAACGGGAGACGTCAGACGGCTGTCTCGTCTTTGATGATCTTGCGATGGACGTTCATGTGGCGCGAAACCTGTTTTGTTTGACAGCAGTTAGCGATCGGTGCAAGAATGCAATGCGCGCTCGCCCGAGGACAAGGTCGGAAGGGGGCGGCGTACCTGATCGGGGCGTGCGAAGCGTTTTTCACACCCAGGCTCGAGGCAGGCGTACGGTCGTGCACCAGTATGCGTACGCAGGTGTTTACTCAGGTTCGAACTTTCTGAGAACGCCCTCTCGCAGTACGTGCACTTGAAGGGCTTTTCACCGTTGTGGATGCGTTTGTGAATCGTAAGTGCACCGGTGATAGCGAACGCCTTGCCACACCCGGGGTAATCACACTGGTACGGTTCTGCATGCACAAAAATAGAGAAAATGAGCCCTCCGGGTCACGGCGGAGCCAGGGAGAAGCAGATGCTGCTCACTCTCTCGAGTATGGCGCCGCATGTGTTGCTGTAACGTGGCGGCCTCGGAGAAATGTTGCTTGCAAACCGAACATTGGAATGGACGATGACCTGGGGTAAGCGTCAGCAAATTGCACTGTTATTACTCGATGGGGCGCAGTCGGGCGGACCTGTGTGGCTCTGGGGGCGGGCGTGAGCATTATGGGCTCAGAACCGGAGTTTGGGATGGCTCGACTCACCTGAATGTGGCGTAAGATCTTCTGCTTGCTGGCGAATGGTTGTCCGCCGACCCGAGGGCAACCACGCCAGATGCACTCGTACTGGGCCTTGCCCGAACCAACATGAGCGCTCGCGATGTGAGCGGTGAGGGCGTCGCAGGTCGAGAAGATGTTGTTGCAGTCCTCCCACATGCAGCCATGAGTCTCTGGCTCAGTGAGTGCGACGGAGCGCGATTCAAGTGCAGCGAGCGACGGTGTTAGCGGAGAGAGCACACTTGATCCATCGTCTGAAGGTTCCGAGCCGGCGCGAGGACTGAGTGCGGAAACCGGCGAAAGCAGACCGATTGAAGGGAGGGTCGTTGTTACGGACGTCACAGATGGCGGCGGCGGAAGGATGGAGTGCTGCTTTTCAATTGGTGGCGACACAAGACCAAGATGTTCCTGAAGGAGATGCGTCGTCAAGAAGTTGGCGATGGCGTCCGCATCAGCATCCGGCCCGAGGAGAGCGCTCGAGTCGGGGTGGGCATGACAGTCGTTCCAGAGACATGATGTGGTAAGAGTGGCGACAGGCTGAGCCGCTGGGGCTTCAGCGACAGGCAGGTGGTTCGCCGTCAAGTGCGCAAGCAAGTCATTTGTCGAGGAGAACGAGGCGTGGCAGTCCCCCCACATGCAGGACTTCTCCGGCTGTGTCTGCGGGTTGGGCTGATATGGCGGAGGCATCTGAACATGCGGCGGCTGGAAGATTGAAGACTGCTGGTGCGCAAACATGGGGGAAGGCGACGGGTAATGTGACGTGGGGAACTGGTGAGGCACAGAAGTCTGAATGGGAACCGGAGTTGACGCATACGTCGATAGCGGCAACTTGGGCGGCAGAGGCGGAGCCTGGTGAGACTGGTGATGGTGCGGGCTCTGGTGGTACTGATGGTGTGAAGGGTGTGAGAAAAATGGGGAGACAGATGCGGCGGCCGAGCAGTTGCAGTGGCTAAAGTCGCCTGACGAGCAGGGGCAATAGTAAGAATGATAAGAATGAGGCGAAGGGTGGAAGCTGTGACCGAAATCCTGCGCATGATGACCGTGCGAATGGTGGGAGTGGCCATGGGAGTGGTGTGGGTATGAGGCCGGGGTCGGCTGGGTTCGACGAATGAGCACACAAGTTTCAGCCACGGCGGCCGAACTACAACTCACGTTGACGTGGGGAAAGGACATTGTGCAATCTGTACTGTCACAGGGCCAGTTGTTGTCGAACCCATCGCACGAGAAATCGCACGGTGGGAACGAGCCCGAGTCGCAATTGCCATCGCACTTCTGGTCAACATGGTGTGTGACGACTACACATTGGTCTGTACAGCTAGGAGTAGGTGCAGACTTGGCGGTGGAGCAGTCTGGAATAGAGCACGACATAGAAGAAAGCCAATCTGATGGCTGTGGGTTGCAGCAGGGTGCGTCACAGGTCTGCTGGGCCGTGGGTTGATGATGATGACCGTGAGCGCCGGCGTGCGCAGGGGTATGGCTCCAGAAGGCTGAGTTCATAGGCAAGAGCGAGCGCGGGCACGGGCTATAGGGTCGGACGGCGGCAGAAGAAGAGGGGACAGCGGAACCGTCTGCCATTTCAATCGAGGGAGATGGCGGGAGACTGAGATGGTCCTCGCACCGAACTCCGATACACACCAGCCTCGATCACTCTGCGTGAGAATTCTGCCGACCGCCTACACACCCGTCCCGAGACAACCAATATTCATGCTGATATCTTGTCTATTACCGATCAACTTCAAGCCCCGGCGTCTCCCAATCTACAGGGACGTCTTTGCGTTCTAGCCACGCTCCGTCTAAGCCACCCAGGTCTACCCCTTGGCCGCAGTCAAGCCGCTTGCGGACCGGCAGCTCCTTGAGCTCCGCTACATCTCCGCCTCGATTGCGAACGACTGCAAAGTGTTCACGATGCCAGCCCACAAAGTCGAGGGACCGGACCGTCTGCGCGATGCTTCGGGCGTTTGCAAACCACGCATCTGTTTGCGCCTGCAAATCCTTCTCTGACATCGAGTTGGGTTGCGGCCGACGATGTCCTATGCGGTTTAGGTGAAGCACCGCCAATGAGTGGAAACGCGTAAACTCCCGGGCATGCTCGTGCTGCGGATGAGGCGGTTAGCGCTTCCCTGACATGCACTGGTACAAGGACCTCACCAGAGGGCGTGCTGAACTTGTTGCCGCGAGATGAATAGCCGTCATGTCGGCTGGCAGTGTCTTCATGAGGGCGCACACCGCCTGTTCGCTCAGGAAGGCGGCTCTGAGCCGAAACACACGGAGCTGTGTCAGTGTCGGCAGAATACTGAGCAGCAAGTCTAGTTGGCAGCTTCCTAGATCAAGGCGTCGGAGGCGTGGGCGATTGCGTGCGAAACGCGTAACGGCTCGGTGGAGATTGATATCGTCATCGTGCTCGACCATAACAAATCGAATATCCTCGAGCATTGGGAATAGCGTGTGCTCGCCATCCACGATGTGATCTGTTCCAAACACGACGGCCGCCGCGTTTGCATCCTCGAGGGCACCATGCAACGTTAACGACCGTAGTTGCGACGCGTGCATCAGCCGCGTAAGGACCAGGTGAGATATTCTTGTATCAACGAGATGGAGCTGCAGCAAATCCCGAATTACGCTGGCTTCAAATGCGTCATCCCATGAATGTGGCCTGGTAAGTGATGCACCTAGGCATAGGTGTCGCAGGGTGGATTCGTTGTTATCCAGGACCTCGCGGACCTCGCGCATGTCGGCGCTACCATCATCATCCTCGGCACGCAGGCTAAACTTGCGCAGGTTGCAAAAATTGGAGACCCCGATAGCATCGAAGTGCCAACCACTACGGACGTATGTTCAGCGTTTCATCAAATAGCTCTGGAGCGCACTCACACCACGCCGATAGATTGAATGCGTGGATGTGAAACACGCAAGACGTCCACTGTCTCCGGGCCGAATTCAGGATAACCAACCCATTCAAGCTCGCTCAAGCTGCTGAGTGATGGTAGTGTCGTCCGAACGATACCTACAGCAGCGAGTTAGCCCAAGTTACGACCGTCAATCAGATACAATACGCACGGAGTAGAACATCAAGAAGCTCCGAATCTTCCATAGCAAGGTGAAGACGGAGCGAGCGCACCCGTGATGCAAATGTGGGGTCGGCTTTGACGCGCTCGAAAAAGTCCATCGCGCGTGCGATTACCTCCGAGTCTTCACTGAGGTAAACATCAACTGTGCGGAACAATGTCCGTTGAGCGATATCCCGGAAGAATATAGATGCGCCGAGCCAGGGTTTGAGGTGGAACCGAGGAATATGTGAAGCAATGAGCTCCCAGACTTCGAGAGGTAACCGGCGATGAAGTGGTAGCTGTAGTACAGATACCTAGAAAGGTGTCAGCATATACTGCTATAATCTTTTGCGTAACCCGTGCAGATCCGAGCAACTTGTGTAAGCTGGCACCAGGCCTGCAACGGTGAGTCCACGGGTGGCCGCGACATGATGCGGCACACGTCCGCGAAGCTCAGAGCGTCCTCCAATCGCTCACCTTCCGGTCACGGCCTAGCATCGCCCGTGCCTGCTCGTTCAGTGGATCGAGCTGTAAGACCTGTCGAAAATCTATGTGATTTGTTGAGCTGTCGTTGTCGCGGCCGCGCGTCACCTCAACGGTACGCACCTTGCTCCGCACGAGCAATGAGTTGTTCGCCCGCCGCCCGCCGTGCAGCGCCTCGAGCAAGCAGTGCACTGGTCATTTGTTCTCGGGCGAGCCCTGGCATCCGCAGTAAAGCATCGAAATAGCTTTCGACCTCTTCGCCATAATGCCCAGCGTCGATAAGCGTACGCGCGCTGTTGAGCAGCAACGCAGCTTTACTGGCGCCGGGCAGCGCTTGCATTGCGCGAAAGCATACTATATCAAGACTGGAGTCGGCCATGGAGTTATGGCCTGAGGTTGCCGGTGGAGATATATGGACGTGCTCGACTTGGCGGGTTGGTGTAATGTCCGAGGAGGTCCACCAGTCGACCTGTCTGCTGCACAGGTTTTGCCTGCACCCACAGTAATATGACAAATCAAGTTATTCAAAACAGTGTCCGTGACACTCGCTCAAACTGGTAGCGGGCTGAACGGCCGTCGTGGTGGTGAAGATCGGAAAGGAAAGCTTGGCACGGGCATCGCCCACTCCGCCACTGTTCGTCTTGTACCACCCGTTGTGTTGTAACGTCACAGGAGCTCAGAGAGTCGTCAACGTCAATATTCCGTTCGCGTCATAAGTACATTCCATCTATCCCGGTGGGTTCATCTCCAAAGGCTTGCAGCCGTAGCCTCCATCACGAACTATTTGAGTACACTCCTCCATTTGCTGCTCACAGTTGGTCACGTACTCAGACATGCGGTCCGTATGCAATAATAGCGGTGAGAAGACCAGAGAATGTCGCAACCACTGGAATAGTGATGATCCAACCCAGAGCTATCCAACGAATGGATCGCCAGTTGACGGCAGCTTTCCCGCTGATCAGACCAACTCCCGCAGTCGCCCCAGTAATAGACACTGCAAAGACTGTCAGTTCCATATAAAATAAAGATACATTCATTTGACGCAACTGGTTGTGCTGATAGGCAAGCCGTAAAGTGAAGCGAGGATGATCGTAATCGCCGACCCGAACTGCATCGAGAATCCTTTTGCCGGCGAAATCGTCGTCAGTTTGTTCCCCATAACTGCCATGAGCTTGTAGCCAAATGTGAGAATGCCGATAACAATACAAACACCGCCCAATGCGAGGATCCAGGTAGGTGTTCCGCTAGCGTCGTCTTGCAGTACTCTGTTGTTTTGCCACGCGTAGTAACATACGGCAAGAGGAGCGATGGCGTTACCCACATCATTACCTGCATGCGCAAAAGATGCAGCACAGGCAGTAAGAACTTGGAGCGTCGAGTAGAGTTCCTCGGTACTGTTGTCGAACTGCTGGGCATGGTTTTGCATCTCCGCGATTTTTGCAGCGTCACTACCGTTTGCCGCCATTTCATTCACGTCTACGGCCGTCCCGTGTGCGAGAATCTCGGGAATCTTGTACCGGATAACGATCCAGATGTTGCGCGGGAGCACCCACGGGCCTTCGATCTTGCGTGAAACGTCCTCGGCGTCAACAGTCGGTTCTTGCGGCGACTCACTGGCAGCCTCAACCTCAACGGTCGGAAGCTCTGATAACCCTGTGAGTTCGCACAACTTTGGGCAAGCGAGAGCGCTCTCACCAGCTGATGCATCTATCGGGGCCTTCTCGAGATCTTTGGTCTTCCCTACCGATCCCTCCACATGGGGACTCGCCGTCACGTGACCCGAGTTCTCGGCTGGGTTGACCGGTGGAGGAGCCGGTCGTCGCAAAAGAAGAGGCCCTTGAATGACGTGGAACCATCGCAAAGTGGCGTCTTTGCGCACGACTTTCGCGTAGGTGTACGGAAGCCAAAACAGAACTGCGAGAATGGCCACGACAAGCGCTGTCAAAACAATGGCCACAGCAACGGTCGTTCCGGGCAGTTTGTCGAGGTTGAGCGTTGGCGAGCCTCGGTATACTGTAAAGCTAGTTAGTAACGGTGACAAGGTTTCATGTAACGTGCGGCACCAATGGACATAGTCACGACTGCCGCGACGGTGAAGAAGTAGACAGGTGATACCCAAAGACCGCACCGCAGAGAATCAGAACGCACGAGAACGGCGTATTTGGTGAAGAGATAGATGGCGGATGCGAACAATGCTGCAACGAGTGGTGCGACCCCCATGCCGGCCCAGATGACGGCGAGACCATTACCGCCACCCCAGCCCCAATTGACAGCTCTATGGTCCAGGGCAACGCCAGCACCCATGAGGGCAGACACAATAGAGTAAGACGACGAGACTGGCCATGCTTTGGCTGTGGCGATCATCTGCCAGACACCGGCGGCGACGAGCGCGCAAGTGGATGCAAGCATCTGGACACCTGGATTGTTGTCGAAGGCTACTGGGGATACAATCCCAGTCTTCAAGGTCGCCGCAACTCGCGCACCAACCAGCATGGCACCAAGGAACTCGAATATTGCGGCAAGGAAGCAGGCCTGGCGCAGCGTCAGACTGCGCGACGCCACTGTCGTTGCCCACGAGCTGAAACTGCTCAACTTTTTTTGTGGCACGTAACGAAAACAGGCTACGTACTTGCTAACATCGTTCGCGCCAATGTTGTATGCCGCAAGGACGGCGAAACAAAGGCAGACGGCGAACAGGTAGTCGAACATCTTGGAGGAAGACAAAAGATATGCCCAGGATGCGCCCGGCGTTTTTACCCCCGATCGCACGCCACCGGTCAGTCCGCCTTCAGCCTCCGAAGGTCGCATCCTCAATGATTCGCAACCGAGGACCACGTGGCGTGCTACCACTAGCAAGCGAAACTTTTGCAATGAATATATCTTTGACATTGAGACTCAAGCGCATTGCATAAAACGTGCTGCTAATTGTGCGACTTCAAAGGTTCCCGGGGTAACTTGCGCGTGCTGGACCTGTCACCAGAAGTGACACCACGACAGCCTGTATCGACAGGCGACCCCGAAGCAGAGTCGTGGATCAAAATCGCACCCCGTACCCAAGATCGTCTTGACGGTTGCCTGAGGACGTTCTGTCATCATATTGATTGCCCAACTTTGAGGTACTTAGGACGCGAGATGTCACGCGCGAGTCACATCTACTCCACCAGCTAGCAACGGGGCGTCTATGTGAATGGATGATTGTGCTGTACAAATGTGCAGAGGATCTATGCGTTTAGAAGGTGACTCTAGGCTTTCTAATCTGAGCGGAAGGGGTATGAAGATATGTAGGGAGATTGAATGTCCTGTTGAGGGCCACTGCTGTCGTCTGGGCTGTTCACAGGCTGAACACACCGGCTTGCCGCTTCCGGCTCTGCACTGGGAATACGACCACGAGTGAGATGCCCAACCCGACCGTCAACCCGATACAAGTCGACACCAACTGCAGCGCGGTCTGGAACCCCGATACATAGAAGCTGCTGTTGCCGATTGTCGCCTGGCTGGCGGAAGTGAACAAACCGCCGTTCGAGAGACCGGAGGGCAGTTGGAATAGAATACCCGTTATCTGTGAATATTCGAGCACAATAAATGAGCACCTCCTGTACGCGACATGATTGAGAACTGACCATGACGACGAAGGCATTCCCTCGGAAGAGACGGCCATAGAGGTTACTGACGAGGCCAACAGCAAATCCGCTGGGCCACAAGTTAGCGGCGTACACGACCCAATGAGACTACCCTGACATACCCGATGGCGGCACTGACGTCCGTCTGATTCGGGAACGACTTGGCAGAAAAGTAGTTCGAGCACCAGCCGACGCATGCAATGCCGACTAGCAGCGGCAACTCTCGTTTCCTCCATGGTGCATGGTTCCTCAGACTGAGAAACATCGCGAAGCCTGGCACAGTGAGGAAGTCTATGACCAAGCAAGTCAGTGATGCCAGAAACCAGGCAGGAAGTGGCGGGCAACTCACACCACCATTTCACTGGCGTCGCGCGGTACCAGACGTCCTGATCGTGCGAGCGTGCACACGAGTAATCCGTCACATAGCTGGGGTCGCTCAACAGCGCGCTGTCGGTCATCTTCTGGAAGATTTGCAGGCCTATAGTGAGGCCGAACCCGAGGAACAGGGCATAGATGAGCGCGTAGCACAGGCGGACGGAGCCGGCGACAATATTGCGTGAAGAGAGCTCGAGGGCGCCACAGAGAACGATGTAGCCCTAAAGAGTTGGGGCGTTTGAAAAATGAGCAATTGATCGGAGTAGAAGGGAGGTGACTCACGGGAAGGATCAGAACGACAGAACCCGAGGCGATGGCCGTGTAGCAGAGCTTCTCTGTCTGCGAGAGAGCCGATGCGACGAAACTAATGAAAGTGCACATCGTGATCCTGCAGCAGATGGTCAGTCGCATAGACTTCGTACAAGCAGATCACTTACTCAAACATGTTTGAGTACAGTTCGTGCCGGCTGGTCAAGATCTGAACGAACACCAGGAACATCCCGAGGCCGAAGCAGCATACGCCATCGAGGAATGATCCGCTGAAAGCCGTTACGCAAATCATCGCCGACGCGCCGCCACCAAAGACTATGAGCGCGGGAGTGGGATACGTAGACCTGGACCTCATCAATTCGTCCAACTGCGGTGCCGCATCCTTGACCGATATCTGGTCGTGAATAACCGCCCAGTACGTCGAATACGCTCGTTTAAGCTTCGCTAGATCCAATGCAGAACCTTGCTTGATGAGCTGCAGGCTGCTCGTGTAGGTCGCCTGATCATCGAACGAGATGAGCATCACGTCCGGCAAGTACAGACACGACAGCGGGACTTCGAGCACACGGCCAGTGCTGACTATTTGCGCCTGCAGCCGGTGGGTTGGTCCACCGTGCATCATCATACAGCGTGCGAGCTTGCAAATAAAGGTCTGTCGCGCGAGGACGTCCGAGATATGACGCGTAATGAACACTTCGGCCTTGCGGCGTTTTGCGCGCCGGCGTCGAGCTTCCGCTTGTCGCTTATCCAGGATAAGTCGTCCACCCTCGCTCTCGACGTCGGTGTCGGTAGCAGGAGTGGAGGTACCCTCTTTGGTAAAGAAGCTAGGGGTCGGCAGATCCTTGAGCATGCCACTCCATCGATTCTTGTAGTGAGGCTTTGTGCTGACGGCTCCTCCTGGCGTCGTTGCCGGTGTCAATGTGAAGTAGTCGGCGCCTTCACCGCCACCAACGGCAGTAGCTGCTCCTCCTGCGGCGGCGAGAGCGCTCAAACGGCCGGCCCGCGACTGCTTCTTTGTCGATTCCGGGTTGGGTGACAGTCTCGTTGGGTCGTGGGACGGGTTGGCATTGGGGCTGGCCGGAGCCGAATGTGGTTCTACGTCCTTGCCCTTAGGACGAATGAGTGGTGTGCTGAGACCCGAGTTCAACGAAGATGTGTCGGAACGGTCCCCGTCGTTGGCATCGTATAACGATAGCAATGCTGACAGAATGCCGCCGCCAGCGAGCGTGTTATTGGCGCGGCCAATAGTTGCCGGATTGGACTCAACGTCTAACGTTCCGTCGTGGCCATACGATGGGTGCTCAAGGATCTTCTCGCGCTCGGTCTTTGTTGAGGCTTTTTTACTCGAGAGGCCGGGTAGACGGAGAGCTGGGAGAGACGGTAGGATCTTGCGACGTTTGGTGTGTGCCGTGACGAGCGACGCGGCGATATTGACCTGGCTCTGTGCGCCCGCGTCTGCAGAGACCGAGGGAAGGCCAGCACGCTCATCTGGATCAATAAATCCTTCGCCTGAGAGGAGGTGGTTGTGATCATCCTGAGCTTGTGAAGGTGGGCCCAGTCGATTGGTCATCAGAGACCTCTGCAGACCGGAGTCTGAGGAGTATTCCTGCAGAGCGACCGAGAGTGCGCTGAACGCTTGCGGCTAAATGCGATGTTATATGTGAGCATAGATGAAATGAAAGCTACAGCGGGTCTGCCGTCACACACATCTGTTGCGGTTTCGTCGAGCTCGGAGCGCTTGCGGGCCCGCTTTTCGTCGTAATGTACCGCAGCACTGTGGAATTGAACATGACGAGGAGTGCGGGTGCCAGCAGGACCAGCGGATTCTGATGCACTCTGATCCTTCGAGCTGCCGCCTGCAGACGGCTGCTGTGGCGAGTCGTCTGTTAGCTGGATGCGTAGGGAAGGGATGTCCGCGGGCATGTAGGAGATGCGGTCAGAGGACAAGAGCCATCACTTCGAGAAAAGAATGGTGACGAATAGCCGGCCAAGACGCGAGCAACGGCGATGGTTGTGCTCCACCATGCACTTGGTGCTCGTCCAATCGTCGGCGCGCGTGCACGCGGTTCGGCACGGTCGTTCCGCTCTATCACAGTCATCATTCACCCGGAGGAGCAGCCTAATGCCTGAACAATACTGCAGCGAGCATAGTACGACTCCAAATCAATTCCAGATTATGTTAACGGTGCGACTGAGTTCAGACATGGTGAATTGAATATTGGTGGTGTTGCGAGCATTCGAGCGGCATCAAGCTCGGCTAGCGTCGTGACTGTTGACAAGTAGCTGTGGGGCCTCTTCTGTAGTTCGAAGCGGTATGAGGCGCCAGTGTTGGTGAGACATGAGAATGACAGCTGGTCAACCAGGCGGCTCGGCTTCAGCGCGGTGGCGGAACAGCTTCACCCTCCGCCTTCTTTGCGCCAGGATGGGCACAGTACTCGAATCTCGGCCTGTAGTGGCACACACTCAAATATCGTGCTCGCAGTGCAACGCACAAATCGAGTACATCACAGAACCCGCCGTGCAAGCGGCACAGACTGGGCAGCCGCTGCAGGTCCGATGTTGTCAGTGCAGCACAATTATCTCTGTACCCGCACCGTCAGCGAACGCCCAGTCTAAACCCGTCGCAAAGCGCGGGAGAAAGATTGGGACACAGGAACGTCCGCTCGAGACTGGATACTATGGTGAGTTCTCGAGCCACGCGGCGCGTGCACACGTTCGCGCATAGTGGCTATGTTGCTTTCGTATTCGTTTCCTGCCGACTTCGATTCAGAATCGTGCAGCTATTATCATCCGTGTCTGCATGCCAGCTCTTGTGGGCTATTGAAGAGTCCAGTCTGACTCGAGACTGCGGCCGCGTCGGCATCGACCAAGGATTGATTATTCTGGGGCCCCTCCCTCTTGAACACCTGGATTCGCCATCCTCTCCCATTGGCGATGAACAAAACTGCAGCCGTTCGCTCTAGTTTTCCATTCGAGAAACCAATGACCAGCGTCCATGCCCCCTGCCTCGTGATTACTCCATGCAATACTGACCCTATGATTCTAGAGATCCTTGGTGTTCCCGTCACCGCAACGACCGACGACATCCGCAAGGCGTATCGTAGGAGAGCTCTTCAACTTCATCCTGACAAGAACCGCGACGATCCAAACGCTGAGGAACAATTCAAGCTCCTCGCCATCGCATACCAAACACTCTCCGATCCGACCGCACGGCGCAAGTACAACGAGTTCGGACCCAAGGAGAGTGCGCCAGAGGGCGGTTTCGTTGACCCTGAGGAGGTATTCAGCGCGATATTTGGTGGCGAGCGTTTCGTGCCGATCATTGGCCACATCTCTCTAGCGCAAGACATGAAGACGGCAATGCAAGAAGCCGACGACGAACCCGATGCTGCTACCGCAGCCGGGCCTTCCAATGCGATTCAGAATGGGGAGAAGGGGAAACTCTTGTCACCAGAAGAGAAAGCGAAGAAGGACGAGCAGGCACGAGTTCTCTCCGCGGAGGTACGCTTGTCAGGACAGTCTGTCCACATGAGCGCCATGCTCAACAGTCAAAACAGCGTGCCAGGATTCGGGAAGAACGCGTGAAGCAGCTGAGTAAGTGTTTCATATGATAGTGCTCACCGAGCTGATTGTTTCAGTCGAGAACCTCGATCGCAAGCTCTCGATTTACACGGAATCTGCCTCAGGTGCCGACGACCGCGAAATCACTATCAGCTGGCGAAGCATCTGTCAACTCGAAGCCGAGTGCATCCTCTTACTATCTATACTCATCAGCTTGTTAATCCGCAATCTATCTCAGAGAACTCAAACGCGAGTCCTATGGCATTGAGCTGCTTCATACCATCGGCTTCGTGTACAGCTCGAAGGCGCGGCACTTCCTCGCAAGTACGCAGACATTCATGGGTGTCGGTGGGTGGTTGCACAATGTGCAGGGCAAGTACCATGTCTTCAGCGAAACGTACGTCTTGCCTGCACGCACATCCTATTCACAGTGTTTCTGACCAAACCCAGCGTCTCCACACTGCGGTCAGCGATCGAGGTCAAGAACGTTTTCGACCAGATCCAGGCAGCTGAGAAGTCTGGCGCACCACCCGAAGAGCGAAAGAAGCTTGAGGAGCAGGCCGCAGAGAAGGTACGCTCACCATTCTTCCACTTGGCCGCCTCGCGCAGTGAAATTGACGCCATGTTGCACACGCAGGGTCTTCAAGCGCTTTTCAAAGGCACGAAACTCGAAATCGAGTCCATCCTGCGCGAGACATGCGACAGGATCCTCGAACAGCCTGGTGTATCATTGACGAAGCTGAAGCTGCGAGCGCAGGCGCTGCAGGTGCGTTGTCCTCCCCTTCCCTCGGTCTTTGCTAATGTGGGCACGAAGATCCTCGGTGACGCGTACAGCGCTGCCCGAAAGGAAGGCGGCGATATTGAGGACGAGTATGTTCGGGTAGACACGCGCAGCTCGAAGGCGCGCGAGGGAAAGGCTTAGTAGGATCATCTGAGAGCACGGACATGGACTCGGTTGTTGCGTAATAGGTGCACGGCTACGCTTACGGGCGATCAGGCAATACATCAACCCTTGGAGCCCGCACAATGCGAACTGACGATACTGACGTTATAGAAGAGGCATTGTTATTGAGCATAGTCATCTTTGCGTGGGCTCGCTCAATAGACTTTAGTACAGTATATCATCGTAAGATCAATATGCCGCGAGGGCGCCGCTGAAAAGTTGAGCTTAGGCAGCTGCCGAAAGCTTCCGTGGCCTACCTCGAGGCTTAGGCACGGCTCGCGCGCGTTACGATTCACGAGGTCTCCATTTATTTTTTCGTAAGTCGTACAAGCGTCATTAATCGACAACAGAACAAACGTGCCCAAGACGAGGATCATCCTTACAGCGTCACATGTAGTTCACCGAGAACGCAGACTAAGGTTGTACCTCAGAAATGAGGCGAGTTGATGAACATAGCAGCAAGGACGCCTGCACCAGTGCCCACAACCGGGATAGTCAACACCCAACCTTAGGTTGAATCGTAATCAGCCGTCTGATCTCGACTTGCAACATCCACTATGGTTTGGGGGCTCACCTAGAACAATCCAGCCAACGGCGCGCCAGTTGATCGCGTTGTGTCCACCGGAAACAAGCCCGACGCCTGCGGTCGCGCCGGTAATTGCCACTGACAAAGGTGTAAGTATTACCCTGACTGTGGAAGGAAAGATTTTACTCACTAGTGGTGCTGACAGGGATGGCGAACTGTGACGCCAAGACAACCGTGATACTGCTACCCAGTTCCATGGAGTAGCCTCGCGCTAGAGGATTGAATGGAAGAAAGGCAGTTAGCCAAGTTCACAAATCATAAGATGCGATTCCTTACAAGGCGACATCAACGTGAGCTGATCAAGGAGACAAAGAGTCAGCGAAGCCAGGTTCACGAGTGGTCACAAACTTACTCGGTTACCCATCACAGACATGATGTTATAGCCTGGGTTGCAGCGCTTCAGCGAGTTGCCACAGTCAAGAACGGCCTTGTACGAACCGTAGGTTGCGAGACCAATCACGATCATTGCACCACCAAATGCCAAGATCCACACAGGGGTCGGGGTCTCCTTCGGGGTGACGACACCTTCGCTCCAGACGTAGTAGATGGCGGCAAAGGGACCAACGGCGTTTGCCACGTCGTTGCTGCCGTGAGCAAACCTGCAGCTGGTGGTCAGAATGATGGTGGAGAGCAACACCCACGAGTACTCACGAGTTTGTGCAAGCGGTAAGGACTTGGAGGAAACTGAGAAAATACAGTAAGTAACGACGATGTGCGTCAAGCAGGCCGGTACATACCTGAAGAGATGCTCCACCTCGGACGGGTACTGCGTCGATGCTTGCATGACACTCGCCATGTGAGCCGCGTCCTTGCCGCCGAGCTGCATCTTGTGGATATCGACGCCGGAGCCATGAGTCAACATGCGCGGGAGCTTGTAGCGAACAATGATCCAAAGGTTTTTCGGGAGGAACCACAGACCCTCGATCTGGTGCGGGTCCTTCTCAACCTCGGCAAGCGGAACTTTGGCAGCAGGAGCAGCGGGAGCGGTAGTCTTGGGCCGGATTTCCTGGGATCCCTCTTCGGATACCTTGTCATCGGCTGAGATGTCGTCAGTACTGTTATTGCGATAAAGCGCACTATGGAGACTCACAGGAAGATGTTTCGTGACCAGACTGAACCTTTTCAACATCCGCAGGCATTTCGGCCGCTTCGGGCTCGTCGCGGCCGTAAATGCGATAGTCGACAACGTGCTTTTTGTACTCCTCCTCGGTGATCGGCTCGGGTGTAGCGCGTCTCCACAGGAGCGGACCAAGGAAAAAGTGGTACCACCGGAGGGTGTAGTCCTTCTTGACAACGCGGCAATATACGAAGGGGAGCCAGAAGAGAACAGAGAGTATCGACACAACCAGCGCTGTGAGGACGATCGCGAGGGCTGTCGTCGTTGAGGACATCTCGTTGAGATTGAGAGACGGAGCACCCTTCCACACTGTAATCAAAGAGAGGTATCAGCATTTTCAAAAGCAAAACGGTCAGATACAGACCAATGGCCATCGTCAACACAGCGGTGACGGTGAAGAAGAAGAACGGTGCAAAGTAGAGGCCCGCGCGCAAGGGGTTTGCGCGAACGAGTACCGTATACTTGGTGATGAGGTAGACGATCGACGCAAACGCGCCTATGTGGCATTAGCAAAGGCGAGAAGAGCTGTAGCTTGAAAATTCGAACCAGCAATTCCAGGCGCGATGAGCATGCCTGTGGACCGCTAAGTTAGCATCAGCCCCGGGTGTGATTGTGAAACAGACGTACCAGCCCAGATGGTGGCGAGGCCTAGGGGGGGGGGTGACATTGTATCAGCAACACATCGTGATCTGGGACGCGGGAAACGAATCGGCTCTGCCAATACCGAAACGCAGGATGCGAGGTCTGTTTGAAACAGCAATCCCAGATACACATCAGGTATACAGAGCAGCCAGGAACATCCAGGAAACACAACCCTGACTGGAGTCTCCGAACAAACCCGATGCTCACCCTTGCCGTTATTCCAACCCCATTGCACGGAGTCTGCGCCGCCGAGTGCGACACCAACACCAGCCAGAGCTGAAACAATCGAATAGGTCGTCGACACTGGCCAGCTCTTGTAGGTTGCGAGCATGAGCCACGAAGCACTCGTCACGAGTGCGCAGGTGAAGCCGAGCATCTGGACACCGGGGTTGCCTTGGAATGTCGAGAGCGAGATAATGCCTGTCAATGCTGATAAGCGTGCAGCCCAACAGAGAGCCGCCTTTTTACACGTACCTGGAACTATGGGTTAGCTTGGGAGGTTCAGGATGAAGTGTTCGAAACCTACCGTTCTTGATGGTGCCCGCGACACGAGCACCGAGCAACACTGCACCGAGAAACTCGCAAAAAGCGGCGAGCACACATGCTTGACGCAGAGTCAAAGATCTTGATGACACAGAGGTTGCGAAGGAGCTGCGATCACCGTCAGCAAGTGGTCGTGTGAGCACATTGAGTGGTCGTGTGACCACTCGTGGGGAGTCCTCTGAGGCTGTTCATCTCGAGTATAAACGAGAGAAGACAGTCATGGTAGAATATAATGCGCTACCAACCACAGTGCTGGGTTGCGGGAAGCGTCATCCGATTCTAGACACCCACAACCGGTGGCGCTCGTGTTGCGTTCAGACCACTTTTACTCACTTCGCAACGTCATTGGCACCTGCAGGTCTGCTCAGTGGGTGCTAACAGTCATTTGAGTCCAAAACGCACCGATGTTGAATGCACTGATCGCGAGAACGACGGGGTCGTGTGAGGGCGACGAGACAAGTAGTAGGACTCATGGTCAACAGCCTGCTGGCACCGAAAGTAAGGCCGGACGTACTCGAGAGCAGCGAACAGGAGCGCTATCACAAATATCCAGGTGAACATCCCGCGTCGACGAGGCTGGGATTGGGTCTGGGAGAGGGAGGAGAGCTACCTGAAGAGCTGGGAGCGGTTACAATCTGCGATTTTGAGCAGACGAGTTTCAGGCGTGTGCCCGAAGAAGCATCATGCGATCCTCCCAGGCCAGTCATGGCGCGCACGTTCGTGCCAAGTCAAGCGGTCCCGGCCGTCCACTCGCGCTCTACACATCAGGCACCGTGCTGGATGCACACGCACTAAGACTGATATAACTACACGGGATTGCTGGCACCAACGACAAACAAACTCTCGGGTTTCTGTCGCGGATGTGGCAAAGGAACGGTGATATAGATCTAACTGATGGGAAACTGCTGGTATGTAGTGATTACACGTGATGCGAAGATTAAAACACCTCAGAGGAGCTGGTGGCCGGCGATTCTCGATGGCCGGAGCCGACCATGTCCCCACCCATTTTGCACGCCGCTCAGAATTGAGGCGCATTGAGGAACATGGCAGCGAGAACACCGGCGCCAGTTCCCACGACGGGCACGGTAAGGACCCAGCCTTGTGGTAAATTTCAGTGAGCAACTCGCAGACACAGACCATGATTTGGGAGCTCACCCAGAATGATCCACCCAATGGCTTTCCAGTTGACACCTTTGACACCGCCCGAGACGACTCCAACACCGATAGTCGCACCCGTGATGCACATCGTCCTACAGCCGTGTGAGATGGGTGACCATAGCTAATAGGTGGAAAGGGACGTACGTAGACACTGGGAGCGCGTACTGGGAGGCAAGGATGACTGTGATCGAGGAACCGAGCTCCATGCTGCACGTGCAGTGTGAGAAATGCACGGGAGAAAAGGAGCGGCACTTACGAGAAGCCACGGCTGGGGCTGTGGAGTGTGAGGCGGTTGCCAAGGACGGCCTGCAAGGGCGAAGAGGTCAGCATTCAGTGCAGCCCATATTCTCGTGAACGGCACTCTCACCATGACATTGTAACCTGCAAATAAAATAGCATACAGTCAGCAAAATGAATTTCAAAAAGTTTCAAGAGTAGACTGACCGTAGGTCGCGAGGCCAATGACGATCATCGCGCCACCGAAGGCCAGAATCCAGACAGGAGTCGGCGTGTCCTTCGGTGTGACAACGCCCTCACTCCAGACGTAGTAAATGGCGGCGAAAGGACCAACAGCATTGGAGACATCATTAGCACCTGCATGCCGGTTGGTTAGTCTGCACCGACTCGAGGTGGCTGAAGCTAACGACGAACCGTGGGCGAAGCTGCAGAACCAATGAGTCAGTATTGCGTTGAGAAGCAGCGGAGGGTATAGACTGACGAGTTGGTGCAGGCAGTGAGAACCTGAAGGAACGAGTAGAGGTGCTCTGATGAGAAGGACCAATCAGCTGACTGGACCTCTCCATTCACAGTGACTGTCAGCTTACCTGTCTCCGACGGGTACTGAGCCGAGCGCTCCATGACAGATTTCATGCGCTCTTTCTCGTTGCCAATCTGCATAGCGTGGATATCGACGCCAGAGCCGTGGGTGAAGAGCAGCGGAATCCTGTAGCGGACAAGGATCCAAAGGTTCTTGGGGAGGAACCACGAGCCCTCGATCTTGTGTTCGGCTCTCTCGACCTCGGAAAGAGGTACCTGCGCTGGAAGAGCCGCGGGCTTCTCGGGGTGCTCTTGGCTCGACGCGTCGTCCTTGGCTGGTCGAAACGATAAATAGTCAG
>Ga0247815_10001312_pt1 | contig 19157 bp, 20 predicted proteins | sample UWRJL194509B1_FD_181014 | JGI IMG/M metagenome (GOLD analysis project Ga0247815, IMG submission 181014) | Plant litter microbial communities from Arlington Agricultural Research Station in Wisconsin, United States - UWRJ-L194-509B-1 | ecosystem: Environmental > Terrestrial > Plant litter >...
GATTTTTCGCGGGCCAATAGCTCAGCTGGTTAGAGTAGAAGACTCATAATCTTTTGGTCGATGGTTCGAGCCCATCTTGGCCCACTGGATAAAAAACCCGTTTCTACATGTTAGGAACGGGTTTTTTTGTGTTTTTGACGCCGATTACCGTCGGCAATCCTGCTTTTTGGAAACCCCTTTAAAGCAGGTTTTACATAATTTTTTGTTGAACTTCACGCAAAACCGTTACAAATAGGTTACGAAGATTTGCGTGCTAACCAGAGGAATTATGGCAACTGTTAGCGCCAAGGTGTTCGAGCACCACAAAAAGACAGATGGAACCTACAATGTTAAGATCTGTGTCCATCACAAAAATCAAAGGAGGTACATTGATACTTCTCACTTTCTAGTCAAGAAGCAGCTTTCAGCTCAGATGAAGATTAAGGATAACTTTATCAATGACTTAATTTATGAAAAACTTAAGGGGTACCGCAAAGTTATAAGCGAGCTGGGTGACCGCCTCGATTTTTTCAATGCAGAATCTTTGAGGGACTTTCTTCGCGACAAGGATAGTGATATTGATTTTATTAAGTTTTGTTCTTCTCATATTGAAAAAAGCGAAAAAGAAGGAAGAGAAGGTACAGCTCATAATCACCAGGTGGTTCGAAACAGCCTGGTAGATTACTTTAACAGACACGCGGTCTCAATTACTGAAATCAATTCAAATATGCTGATCTCCTATGAAAAATTTCTAAGGGGTGAACGAACGATGTTGAGGGACAATGGGCAGGACGGTACCAACAAAAAGACTAGTAGGGGCTTATCGGATAGCGGTCTTCATAACCACATGAGAGATTTGAGGACTTTATTTAATGCAGCCCGCAATCTTTACAATAATGAAGATTTGGGTATTTACCGAATCAAGCACTATCCATTTAAAAAATATAAAGTAGGGTCACCACCCCTAACGAAAAAACGCAACAATACCCTAGAACAAGTTCGTGCGGTCAGAGATTGCGTTACGTTACCAAATAGTAGGTCGGAGCTAGCTAAAGACCTTTACATGCTTTCTTTCTATTTATGCGGAATGAATGCAGTAGATCTTTACCACCTAACAAAAAGTGATATAAGAAATGGAAGAATTGATTATAATCGTTCCAAAACACAGAGACAGCGAAAGGATAATGCTTTTATCAGCATAAAGATAATCGAGGAAGCAAAGCCCTTGTTAGAAAAATATATTGAGAATCTTTCTCAGCGTTATGTAGATTCTCAAGGTTTAAACAAGGCGCTGGATAAAGGAATGAAAGACCTCAGAAAATTGACAGGTATTCCACAACTTACACTCTACTGGGCTAGGCACACTTTTGCGACCATTGCCCGCAATTCTTGCAGAATGAGCAAAGATGATGTGGCACTTGCATTGAATCACGTGGATAATGAACACTCAACCACTGATATATACATTGAGAAAGACTGGAGCATTGTAGATGAGGTGCAAATCAAAGTTGTCCGTTTGTTGAAGAGGTTGGATATGAAGGTGATAACCCAGAAAAACAAATCGGCGGCGAAGAATGCTGCGTGACTTGAAACCTGCATGGTGAATTTTGAGCCATGCAGGGTTTTATATTATTTTAAAAATCTTTATTTTAATATCATGAAAAATCTAATTCTATTTTTCCTGACGTGTGTTGTTGGAACAGGCGCATTTTTAGCTGCTTTAACTATGAAAAACCCTCTTCCTGCTTTTATCGTGGGATTTGGAGTTTGGTTCCTGTTTTTTTACAGAATGAGTAGGAGATAAGCAGAAAAACCATTATCAGAGGTTTGTGATAAAGTAGTAAATACGTTTAGTTTCACTATCTTTTTTTCTCCTGGCCAATCCGCTGGCAAACCAAAGATTTCGACTATCCGACGGGCTTCCGTAACGGCTATGCCATTCGGGCCTATACAGTTAGCGTGTAGGCCGATCGCCTTCAAATATAATGGGTATTTAGCAAGGGTATGAAAATAGATCCATTATTTGGCCCAACCGGGGTTTGTAGGTGTCAAACTACTGACTAGCACCGCGCTCACGCGCGTATTGATCGCCTTTCCTTGCCAGAAAAAAACATTTGCATCAGCAGGTATCACTCTTTCACTATTGAGGATCGCCTGGATATAATTCCGGTACACATTGCCGAAGAGAACACCCTCAATTTCATATTCATCTATTGGGAGTTCCGTCAACGCATTAATGGCGATGAAGAATGGTGCGGGGATTTTGCCGTAATTGGCTGCTTTTCGTCGGATCGAATTCATGATGACATGCCCGAAGCCCCCTATATGGAAATGTGTGGGTGACCACGCTTGCAAATGTTTTCTTACGATGATTAGTAAATACAAATTGGGTTCATTGGCCGTTAAGAGCGACCGTTTATTACATATATTACAATTTGGAAGGTTGACGGATTCATTAAAGTGAAATATTTGCAATGCGTAGAATAAATTTACCAATTAAATTAAACCACTTTAAGGATGGTGGTTTACACCCTGTGGTGAAAATCAATGTTATAAATGAAGAACATTGGGCGTAGAACTGAGAGCGTTAATTTAAATAGCGGTAAAAGTCAAACTGATTTTTGCCGTTTTTTCTATTTTTTTTTGGAAATCTCTCGAGCTGTGTGTTTAAATTTTTAGTATCCCCCAATGGGTTGTAGAACCTTTTGTGTTTAGTACCTCAACCATAATTTTCCTATATAGATGCTATATCTGCCACCTTCCTTAATGCTATCAGTGTCCACTACTGCGAGCCGGATTATAGATAATATATCGATCACCACTATTAAGTTGTTAAAAGTGTATCAATCACTAACGCCGTATTGATGACACTATTAATTTCTTTCTGTTTATAGTGTGATGAAAATCCTTTGCTGTAGGCCGGAGGTAGAACAACTAATTTTTATTTTGCTTTCCTATCTACCGTCAAGTGAATGAATCCCGCACAAAATTTGCTTATAGGAAAAAAATGTAGGAAGGTTTATATGTTTTTCCAATATGGATAATACCAGACATTTACAAAGGTTCCAGCTAATGAAAACATAATTACAATTACTAATTGGAACGTTAATACCTTCATCAAGAGAGAAATCTTCTTCCCATACCATGGCCGGATTGCAATGAGGTTATAGGGCAATAAAATCAAAACGAGGAAGGCAGTAGGCATAAATAGAACGGTCATATTTACATTGGTAGTTATATAGGAATAATAACTTCCGTGATATACTGATTCATCATGTAATATATCAATCTTGATATAATCTTGCACAACAATAAACAATGGCATAAAAAAATATGCCAGTAATAGATTTATTATGATTCTTAGTCTTGTCATGAAATTATTATTTATGGGCAGTCTTTAGCTATTGTACTCAAAGGTTTTGATCCGTTAAGGACCGCTAGAACATCAGTCCAGATCGGCCTCAGTATTTGTTCTTCATCTGCAAATGCAGAACCGCCATGCGCATTTACGAAATTAGCAATTTCTCCTTGAAATGTACCCCATTGAATATTCCGAACAAAGTACACCAGTATTCCGCGGCAAAGTACACCACTTATTATGAGGTCATATTATCCGCTAACTGTGCATGATCACCACTAAGCAAGCGTGGTGTTTTTCAAACTTAATGATTTTTTTTATTTCTCAGCGATTTACCCGTAAGGGCGATTCTATGCGCAGAAGCTGACAACCTGTCCATTATTGCATCGGCAAGGGTTGGTTCGTCAATAAAGTTATACCAGCTGTCCACCGGAAGCTGCGAAGTAATCATCGTAGAACCGTTTCCGTACCTGTCTTCCAGTATATCCAGCAGCGCAATTCTTGCATCGTTGTTCAAAGCCTTAAGCCCAAAGTCATCCAGGATCAGTAGTTTATTAGCAGAGATTCCCCTTATCCATTTTAGGTAAGATCCGTCCAGCCTGGCTTGGGCTAGAGATTCCAGGAATTTATTCATACTGAAGTATTGAGTACGATAGCCCAGAATACATGCACTTCTTCCCAGTGCACAGGCCAGGAAAGATTTTCCGCAACCCGTAGCCCCTGTGATGAGTATATTTTCTCCCTTTTCGATAAACATCCCGTCCGATAATCTGAAGACCTGTTCCCTGGTAATCCCTCTTTCAGGATTGCACAGGACATCCTCTGGCAGAGCATGATAGCGAAGTTTGCTGGCTTTTAGGAACTTTAGGGTTCGCGAATGTTCCCTATATTCTACTTCTGCCTGGCTCATCATGGCAATCAACGCATGGGTGTCCTGCAGTTCATGCACAGGAAGGGAAAGTATAGCCTCATAGCGCTTGGCCATGCCGGTAAGTTTGAGTGATTTTAACTGTTCTACTGTTTGATGTGTGTTCATTTGTTTTGGATTGATATGTTAGATTAATTGATATTATAGGTTTCAGGCCCTCTTAGGTTCCCATGTTTTGGAATGCGAAATTCGGCTGTCTCATCCTCTTCCAGCTTGTCCATATTTTTTGCAAGGATGTCCTTAATGGTTTTATAGCTGAACCTATAACCTTTTAAAGCCCTTTTGCAGGCATTTTCCATGCGTGCTCCGTCATACTGTTTCATTAGCCTGAGCAGTCCCGTACAAGCCGCATAAGACTGATCCACTATTAACTTATTCTCCATAACTTTCTTAAAGAACTCAAGGGTAGCCGGGCCATTGTCAGTGGCCTGCTGGAGGTAATAATCAACATCCCAGCCTTTATGGGTCAGGATAGCCCTATGGTTTTCAGGCATGTGTTCCTTGTCTGTGGTGTAACCATGACTGGCAAAATTCCTTGTATGCAGAGCAATCCTCAGCGTACCACAATAAACTTCAACATGATCCGTACAATAAATAATACGAACATCCTTACCTATAAAGCGATAGGGCACACTATAGAAGTGCCAGTCTTCACCAACCACTACGTGGTAGTTTTTCTGGACTTTGGCCTTAGTGTAGTGACGAATGTAATAAACTGATTCAGGCAGGGATTGCAGCAGGGGCTTTTCCTTCGCATTAAATAACTCAAGGCGGTTGAATGTTTTTTTTTGAAAGTTGACCAGATGGTGCAGGGCGAGTTTCTCCCTAATGGCCTTATTAAGTTCGGCAAGACTGTAGAAGGTTTCATTGCGCAGCTGTGCATAAATACGCCGATAGGCAATCACAACCCCATTTTCAACTGATGGCTTGTCCCTTGGCCTATATGGACGGGCAGCCAGTAAAGCAATGTGGTTATGTCCAGCCCACTGTTCCAACATCTCTGGGAAAGTCGGCTCATATTTACAGCTTTTGGACACCCATTGCCGCATATTATCTGATTTTACGGACAGCGGTACCCCGCCAAGGTAATCAAGGAGATTATTCAATGCTTTTAGCACCTGTGGAAGAGTAGCATCATGTAAGGCCTCCACATAATCGAAACTGCTAAAGGGAAGTATCCCGATAAATACAGGACATTCAATCATTTCCCCGGTTGAGCGCTCTATATAATGAAGTTTATCACCTGCAAAATCAACTTGCAGCATTTTTGCGGGGTCATGTTCAAAATGCATGACCGCATTGTTCACTTTTGCATGGTCTGTAAAAAAATCACAGAACCTGGAATACTTGAAGCCATGCGGGTATTTTTTGATATACTCCTCCCAAAGCAGCAATCTGGTGATATTGCTATTGGCCGCCATTTCTGCCACATAGCCAGCAATAAGTGCTTTTAACTCGATCTTTCGGGGGTCACTATCCTCCGGAATGGGTTTGAGCAGGCAAAAAAACTCTTCAAGTTGCTGATCGCTGAGCTTTAAAAGCTCCTCAAATTGCTTCCCACTTTCCACAAACTTTTGGAGGTAAACAGCAATCGTTCTTCTATTAATCTTTACTTCCTTTTCAATAGTCCGCTGGGAGGCACCCTGCTTTAAAAATAGAAGTATCTGTCTTACTTTATGCATACTAAGTAGTTTATTGGCCATGCTGCAGGGGTTTAGAAAATGAGCTAAACCAAACCTAGAGTAATATGCCGGGTAAACTTGCTTAGTGGTGTACTTTGCTTCGGAATCGGGTGGTGTAGTTTGTGTCGGAATGTCAGCCCTTGCAAACTATAATTACTAGGAAAAGTGGTGTACTTTGCCTCGGAATCATTGATGTCCTAAACCTAAATTAGTGGTGTAGTATGGCTCGGAATGCTGGTGTACTTTGCTTCGGAACAGTGGTGTAGTATGGTTCGGAATATCCACCCCATAGTATATCTGATGATCTGAATGGTATTCCTGTGGTATTCTGAAAGAAACTGGCCTCGAAAGTAGTAAGTCTATCTATGACTCTTGAATAAAGATAAATGGAACCATTCGGATTAGCTATAAATCCAAACTCTCGATTTCCACTAACCGGGTGATCTCCATATTTTGGTTCGTGTATAGTTTTGAAAATGAAACTATTAGATGTTGATGATGAAACTACTACAGATCCGTTATCAGGGCCAGGCAAGTCAATTGTTACTATTGACCCTTTAGGGTTATTTGAATTCCATAGCGCTTCAAAATTAAGATTGATTAATACTTTCCAGTTGGATAAAACTTATAAATAAACAACAGTGTGTTTAGTGCCAAATCATATTTCTTGAACTTAAGCTCCAGAGCACGAAGGGTTTTGGAAGAATGACATTCCTTGATTTGTGTCAGCATCTAGAATAGGGGTAAACAATACACTTTTCCCCTACTGATAGGCCTTAATCCCAAGTCGTATTGCGATATGGGTTTGCCGGTTTCGGGACTTCCACCCAGGATAGCATTCTGAGTTCCTCATTAGTCTGAATATTGAATCAAAAGAAAATTTTCACATAATGGCAATATTGGATAAAACGAAAATATTTTTATGGGCCAAATTTGGTAAGCATTGTGCTTTTTGCAAGACAGAATTAGTTGCTAGCGGTGAGTTAAATATAGGCAAGGAATTAAGATTGGACCCGAAATCAACTCTTTTATGATGGTTGTAAATAATGATCTTCTAAATTATTCGTTAAGTATTTTGTCAATCATCTCGCTGTGATTATTAAGAAAATACCTGGTAATCATATAGTTTTCTGTGTCTTCATATTTCACTTTTTTTATTCCGGATTCGTCTAGTTGATAAATGGTGGCATTGGGATAGGCTAATAGAATTGGAGAGTGAGTAGAAATTATAAATTGTGATTGTTGATTTACCAGTTTGTTAATGACGGCAAGGGCCGCAAGTTGTCTGGCAGGCGAAAGGGCTGCTTCAGGTTCATCAAATATATATAGGCCCCTTCCTTTCAGTTTCAAGGTTAAGGTTGCCATAAAAGACTCACCATGAGACCGATTATGAAGAGATTTATCGCCATAGCCCTTCAAATAATTAACTTCCTCCATATATGTTGCAACATTATAGAAACTTTCTGCACGTAAGAAATAGTAATCACTTGGTCGTTTAAAGCTCCTAACAGTGCTGACATACTTATATAGCTGCGAACCATTGTTGTGTGTTTGAAATTGCACATTCTTTGTGCCACCTTCAATACCAAAGCCTAAACTTACGGCTATCGCTTCGATCAGTGTAGATTTACCTGCTCCATTTTCCCCTACGATAAATGTTACATCAGGATGAAATTCTAGAGCTGACAAATTTGAGATCGCAGGAATATTAAAAGGATATGAGTCAAATGATGAGATTAAATCTCGTTTAAGACGTATTTCTTTTAGATAAGGCTTCGCTTCCATAATAATGGTGTTAAAATAGCAAATGTTTCTGAATTTTGATTACGCTGACTACTGTTGGCAAAATCAATTAAGCTCAAGTAGCCTGAACCTGTAAATGCCATTGACGAGCTGGAAATTAGTGAGCGTTAAAGGTTCTAGTAAATATACCAGATTAATTAATTGAATAAGTATAAACGAGACAAATTTAATCGCGATTCGTTTAATTATGCAATTAAGTAACTGTTGCAGGTACTTGTCTAAAAATAATTCTGAGTTTTAATTACAGCGCATTACCTGAAGTTTCAAATGTGTCGCTCTTGTGTAAAATTTAGAGTTATATTTCATGTGCAAGAACTTAGGGCATTTTGAATTCCTGTCTTTTTATGAGCTATTGTTGTCTTAGGATAGCTCATCGGTTCAAAGTGCAACAAATCAAAATCAACGACGTGTTGCTTTAAAAACATCACCAAACCATCATTCATTTCTTGTTTAAATCCTATTGTGGCTACTGCAGCGCCATCTATATTATCAATCTGGCAAATAAGTCTAAGTTTTCTTTCATAATATATTCAAAACGTATCATTGTGTGTACTTGCAGCTTTGCACGAAATGTTATAAATCAATTCGAGTATGTTAGATTCTCTAAATCATCCAAAATGACTCAGTATTGTATGATTTAGAGAGTTCACAAACTTCAACATTTTCAGCACATGTGGAAGTAAAGAAAATTTGATCGCTTTTCGTAGAAATTTTCATGAGTGTCTGAATAAAGTGAATATTAGATAGTTTAAACTATTTAAAAATAAACATTGACAGAATTATATTAAATCAATTATAAAATTAAAAAAGAAATATTTAAATATAATTTGTAATTTATAATTCTAATTCGGAAATTATAATTATAAATTACTTTACTTAAATAAATAAATAAATAAATAAATAAATAAATAAATAAATATGAAAAAGATTAACGCTCTTATTTTATTGGCATTGTTGTGCAGTTTATTGACTATACCATCGTGTAAAAAAGACTATCATTCCCCACCATCGTCTAAAGTCAAATCGGAGAACGGCTCACCCGATGATATTAAAAAAGTAGAGATTAATGGAGATGGCCTTGCCACAATTGAGACATATGGAGGAATAAAAATTCTGAAAAATCTCTCAAGAGATTTAGCAGCTAATAAGAACCTGTGAGGAATTTTGTGTAAGTGGCCAACCGTATAGCATTTAAAGTCGACATCTATTTTCAAAAATAATATTAAACTGATTTATAATTGTCCCCCAATCTCTGATTGGCAGAACCCATTTTTTCTGAATATTCATAATGGAAAGATAGACTGCTTTTAAGGCTGCCTGATCATCCGGGAAAAGGCTTTTTGATTTTGTGAATTTCCTGATTCCGCTATTGAGGCTTTCGATAACATTGGTGGTATATATGAGCTTTCGGATTTCCAGTGGGAAATCAAAGTAACTGGTCAAAGCTTCCCAGTTGTTTTCCCAGCTGGTAATTGCATATCCATATTTATTGCCCCATTTTTCACCAAAATCAGATAGTGCGTTCAGGGCAGATTCCCTATTTACGGCACCATAAATTGTTTTCAGGTCAGCGGCAAATACTTTACGCTCCTTCCATGATACATATTTGCAGCTGTTGCGGATCTGGTGTACAACACAAAGCTGGGTAACAGTTTTAGGGAATACTTCCGCGATCGCTTTGGTAAAGCCAGTAAGGTTATCTGTACAGGCGATTAAGATATCCTCGACGCCCCTGGCCTTAAGATCGGTCAGCACACTTAACCAGAAAGATGCACTCTCTGTTTCGTTGATCCACATGCCCAGAATATCCTTTAAACCATCATTTTTAAGACCGATAACCAAATAAATGCATTTATTGACCACCTTTCCATTATGACGAATTTTGAACTGAATACCGTCCATCCAGCAAGTAAAATAAACAGGTTCTAACGGACGCACCTGCCATTCTTTAATATGATCAACGATGCGATTAGTGACGGTGGAGACTGTGCTTTCAGAAACATCGACACCGTAAACCTCACGTATCTGGTCCTCAATATCTCGGGTACTCATGCCACGTGAATACATACCGATAATACTTTGCTCGATTTGCTCGCTCATCCGTTGATGCTTGGGGATCAGCTTGGGCTCAAAGCTGGAATTGCGATCCCGAGGGATGGATAGAACTAAATCCCCCAGACTCTCACTCTTCAATTTTTTACTGCTGGTGCCGTTGCGGGAGTTGCCGCTATTGCGCCCTTCAGGGGCATGTTTCTCATAGCCAAGGTGAGCATCCAGCTCTCCCTGAAGCATTTCATTAACGCCTTGTTTGAACATTTCCTGAAAGAATTCATGGAACTGTTCTTTGGACTTAAACTGCTTGAAAAAGTCCTTTGGTAATCCTAAGTTGTTCTCTTCCATATTGTTTGTACTTAAAGTTCTGAATTTTATCACAAAGAAGGAAACCTTCTTTGATGATCCTTTAAATACAATACGGTTGGCGGGACTTTTTTCCTACTTACACAAAATTCAAGACACTACCTAGGTTTGGTTAGTCTTTCGGTGATCTATTTAGTTTTCAACACTAATTATAAACCAATAACAGCAACTATATAATGTTAACTGAACTTTGGCTGAAAGAGTGATCTAACATTTAGCTTCTCTTAATATTCAGCAGGCTAGACTTTTTCTTTAAATATTTGTTAAAACGGTCAAAGCTTTCTCTAAGTAAGTGTTTACCATCACCTGTATAATATGTATCAGTTGTATCAGGTTCAATCCACTTATATTCTTTTTCGGTAAAAAACTTCTTCAACGCTTTCCGCTGATATGTGAGCTTAGGAGAGTTTACAAATTCACGTTCGATGGGTACTTCAAAAAATACAATCTTACACCCTTTGTTGGACAGATAATGCAAATCTGCACCCAAATTCTGTAAGATCTTATGATATTCCATTGGATCAGGAATAGCATTATATTCAATTCTATTAATTGCGAGCAGCTTATCAAATAACTTTTTTTCAGGCTGTTTCTTATTTGGACTCTCTGGAACACTAGGTTTTAGCTTGTTCAATATAAGTGGAATAAATTTATTACTCTTTTCTAATGCCGGAAGGTAGAATTTAATATTATAGGCAAATGGATCAAATAACTCTGAAAGCACCGCTTGGTTAAGACCTCTAGAAATATAATTAGTTTCTAAATAAAGTGAATCAGGTATTTTTCCAGAAAGGACAATAGTTCTCACACCTGTACACGCGCCACTAGGTGGCAACGACAAATTATAAAAATCTGGACGTTTTGTCGCATCAAGAGTTAGAGCTCCGATCAATGAAGACCCCGCAGTAATTACTTTATAACGTTTACCTGAATAAAGAAAACGTTCCACCTTGTCAACGTCTGTATACACAGCTCCACTATTCTTCATCCAGCTAAGAAGTGCTAGGTTATAGAGGCCAAATAGGAAGACAGCTATGATTAAAATTTTTTTAGCCATTAGAATTGAAAATAAATAAAAGCACTTTGATTACCACTATTTACTACAATCAGAAAGAGAAGTACTCCATAAACCATCTGTTGGAAGTTGTAGTTTATCTTTACTCCAATTTTATTTGATTTCATAAATAGGTAATATATATGATAGAAAACTACAAAAGAGGATAGTATTACCAGGTTGACTTCTTTGGACGAGATCACAAACTTCATCCCAGTATTGTTGGCCAATGCCTTTAGAAAATCTAACACTTGACTAAAATTAGGCAACTTGAAGAGGAGCCATAGAAAAGTAACTACAAGAAAAACTATTAGCGTGTTAATGGTTTGGAGAAGAATTGTTTCCTTCATCTTGACACGATCTTTTAAAAACCTTTCTAAGGCTAAAAATGCACCATGGCCAGTGCCCCACAATGCGTAACTCCATCCTGCACCATGCCAGAACCCTCCTAATAGCATTACGATAAAGAGATTTATATAAGTTCTAATCTTGCCATTTCTATTACCACCCAACGGGAAATAGAGATATTCTTTTAGCCAAGTAGACAATGATATATGCCACCTGGTCCAAAACTCTGCGAAGGATTTCGAAATATATGGAAAGTTAAAATTCTTAGGAAGATCGTAACCGAATAGCAAACCTAAACCAATTGCAATCGATGAATAACCCGCAAAATCCGCAAAAATTTGCATAGAATAGCCAAATAATAGCAATAACAAATTTGCTGAAGAATAACCTAGAAAATATGGAAAGGTAATTTTCGCAGTTAATTCATTAAGATTATCAGCGACAACCATTTTTAAAAAATAACCCATTATCAGATACTTTATCACTCTTTCCCAGTCAATATCTGAGAAATATTTTGTTTTCATCTGAGGGTAAAAATCATGCGCCTTAAGAATAGGACCTGCGATCAAGTGTGGAAAGAATGATATAAAAAAACTTGTATTGATTAAATGAGTAGTAAAACCAATCTTTTTTTCTTTTAATGCATCATTATTACGCAGAACATCAACTAATAAGCTTATTCCTTCAAAAGTGTAGAATGAAATTCCTATAGGTAAGGGTATAGTCAAAAAGAATGTACTCCATGAAGCAGTCAACCCCAACTCCTCTTTGAAGCTAGTAGCAACAAGAGGGCTATATTTAAAAAAGGCAAGTAAAAGTAAATTGAGCGCTATGGCTATTCCGGCAATTAATTTTCTTTTTTTTTGATTCTCGCTATTTAGCACAAAATAACTAGATGATGTATTTAGGAGAATCGAAAAGACAAACAGAACAAGTAAGATTGGCTTGTAATACGCATAAAAAATAAAACTTGATATTATTAAAATCGGTATTTGATATTTTCTTAAAAACTTGGCATAAAATAGCACAAAAGTTATTATTAGCAGAAAAATAAAGCTGAAACTATTGAAGAGCATATATTTAAATCGATTATGTGCAAATAAATAAGCATTATCAAAATAATGCCAGTAAATCCTCGGTTAAATATAGTATTTTAAACTGTTTATTGCCAGCTACAGATTTATAAATTGTTAAATTATATTATACAATTACGATGTGAATTGGCGCCGACATTTCACTTAAGTAAACACATTGATTAAGTTCCATAAGTGCACATATCTGATTGAACAATTTAATAAAATTGCAGTCGACATCTAGTTATTTATCAACCTCCATAGATCCAAGTGGTTATTGTGCCCAAATATTTTAAATTTGAGATTCAAATAATCACTAACATCTATCTTCTCATGGATCTACTTTCAACACTCTTCGGCGAAGGTGATGATCTTACACCTTTACAAATGGGCTTCCGGACCTTTTCATTATACTTCTTTGCCATTACCCTGATCCGGATCTCAGACAGACGCACATTCGGGACCAAAACTACCTATGATAAGGTAGTAGTTATTCTGCTTGGAGCGATATTAAGCAGGGCTGTTGTTGGTGCATCGCCCTACTGGTCTACCGTAACTGCAGGTTTAGTATTGGTTTGCCTTCATTGGTTACTCGCTTGGTTAACTTTTCGATATCATAACGTGGGACGAGTGGTCAAAGGAAAAGAACTGTTGTTGTACAGTTACAGCGAATTCAGTTACCAGAACATGGGAAGATGTTCAATTTCTCAGCGGGACCTAAAGGCGAGCATTAGGTTAAGCGCTAACACAAACTCTTATGATAAAATAAAAGAGATTTATATGGAGAGAAGCGGAAAGTTAAGTGTAATTAAGATTGACTGATATTGGTAATAGTATTTAAGTATTGGTAGCATGATAATCCTACAGACGTTAGCGTGCTAAAGCTACCATAGTCCTATGACAGTCCTTTTACTCCCCTCCATTATCTACCTAAGACGATTTTTAAGGGGACTGAAAGGACTGTTATGGCACTAGCCTATGACAGACACCATAACGACAACCATACTCCATATCGAACACTCCTTCTATCTGTAAAGTTAATCACAATAAGGTTTCACTACTATTCCCGTTCGTTGTGATATTTCTTGCCCACGAAATTTGGAAGATATTTCAAAAGTTCGTAAACTTAATCTATATATGTGCTTGAGATAAACCCAACAACGTAAACGTTTGCTGTTGCACATGGATTGTAATACCATAAACAGTAAGTGATGAAATACGAGAGAGAATATTCTTTTGAGATTATTATTGTTGAGAGCGTTGCGCTAACAGTAACAAAGATTAGGTTGGGTGATCATTCAACCTACTATGAAGTCTCCAAAGATGGCATAATTTATGGCAAAGTATTCCCTACCGTAGAAAACCCGCCTTATATTATATGGAAAACTAACGACGAGATCCATCCTATATTTGTTTCTCAGATTGGCCTGGCCATTGAAGACTACTATCAGTAATTAGTATGGCACATTGATCTTGCAAGAGAAATAACTCTATAAGGATACCAGCATAGTTAAGCCTGTCATTTGGCTTGAAATCCTTGGTAGTACCTGGTAATTATACCTCGACTTGCGGTGGCGGTTTAATCCAGTGCGTTTTTCTTTCTGCTTTTTATCCCACAATTTAGAGCTGAGCACTATTCCCTGGCCAATTACTGAACCTAAAATTCCACCGGCTACCATGTCACCTACCCAATGCTGATGTGATTTCAAATCAGCCAAAAACAAAAATGATACTGCACCGTAAGGGATCCAGTAATTATCAAACTCCTGTGCCATTACCCTTGCTACAGCAAAATAAGACGTGGCGTGCATAGATGGAAATGAAGTAGCATTAGGCCCTTCTCTAAAACTGATCTTTCTAAAATTAAAAAAATGGTGTGGATCTGTAGTATAGGGCGATCGTGGAGGAATACCATCGCTCAAAGTTGGATCAGGCCTCTGCCTGGCGAAAACAGCTTTGATCCCAACCTGGACAATGAGATAAGAATAGGTTAATGCTTTGATGGAATTTAATGCAGCTCTTTGCCCCTTATCGTATTTGGCGATGAGTGATCCTCCGTATAAGGCCATGATAGAAAAATTTAAGTAGGCATCATTCCCGTTAAAAAAAACTGTATTTTTTCTGCCAGTGAGACGGGGCAGTTTGTAGTCTATCGCTTTTTCAACTTCGTCTTGATAAAACTTGGTAACGGGCTTATCGGCAAGCACCAGCAACGCAATACCACCAGTATAAGCTGCAGTTTGCCTCCAATCTCTGGTAAATACCCTTCCAATTTGAACAAAATCCTGTGGAACACTTAACACCGCTCTTTTTAACGCGAGCCCGGCAATCGATTTTCCGCCCCTCTTGACAGTGGCATTGCCAACTGTTAACCGACTGCTGTCAATTACGCCCGAAGGCTTTATAGAATCTGCCGTTTGAGCTATACTGCAAAGACTGCAGCAGCTTAAAAAAAGTACAATTTTGAAAAAACGTTGTAGCTGTATAATCATGAGAAATGTTAATCGTCTCAAATATAATAATGTACGCATTAAAACCTACTAAGGATCAAAATTACTTTTCTCTGACTTAGAGAAATAATATAAAAATGCATTTCAGATGCAAAACATACCAATAGGTTAAATTATAGTCGCGTATACACGGAAACACCACTTCTCGCTTAAAAAATTGTTAAAAAGTTGAAACCCTAGATCGGTACATGCGTTTAAATCAAATATGTACAGAAATATGTAAATGGTAACAAATTTAAGATGTGATCAAACAAAACTACAGGGCATGGAATATGAAAGCGAATTTGATGAAGACCGCCGACGGTGCATTTTACTTATGGATTTTATTATATCAAGCATGAGTAATGATGTTAAACAGAAGATTGTTTTAAAGGGATATACCCCATTACAGATAGCAAAGATCTATATATTAGACCATATGAATTACCTTGATTCTAACCAGAGATCTGTCAACGAAGAAAATTTTATTGATAAATATGAATCCTTCCACTTCTTATTTGTTTTTGATCAGCATGGGAACAAAATAGTGGATATTATTTTCTAACCTAATTGTTAACAGTGCTGCTGCTGCAACGCGCAAGTAACGGATGCCAGTGTACCTGATCAATGATAAATGTTTTTATACTTACCTCAAAATAATGCGTATCTTTTATTATTATAATACGCTAAGCTGAATGATATGGAAAAGTACATTTTATACAATAGTACCATAGATGGTATCTACAGAGAAGTGCAAATTTATTCTGTCGATAGTGTACCAGGAGAATACTTAGTCCATTGGGACGGATTTGAGGCTGGTATGATCATGAAATTTGAAGATAAGTGGTATACCAGTTCTGTCCCGTTAATTGGTGTAGTTAATGAGCTGGGCTTATATATAGATCAACACACTTCGGAAATGAACTTCCTTAATTAGGGACTGCGATACTTAGTTTCTTTTTGCCGCCATTAGGTTCGCGTATAAAACTTTACCATATTAACGATAGTAAATCATAAACAAAACTAACGACAAGTAAATGTAACTATAAAGCTTTGTCAGGTAAAAAAGCCTTTGGAGACATCTGAAAATAATCAGCAAGGCTGTTAATGTGCTTTAAATTGTACTTAGAACCATTGTATATATTTTCAACGTTGCCTATAAAGGATGCTGAGGCATTAATTATCTTTGCTATATCCCGCTGACTCAATCTATGCGCTCTCCGTAATTTGGTAACTGCATCTATTACATATTGTTCAATGGGTGTTATTGGGGCTTTGGTCCTCACTTTATTCAATGTATTGTTATGGTTCACCAGATTTTCTCAGCACCACTAAGATAAATATTATTTTCCCACTACACAACTGGGTGTACCTGCAGTTGGTTACTTAATAATAAACCAATATTCAACGTTGGAAATGATGGTGAGGTCAGTAACCGCATACTGGAGATTGCCGGCATACCATTAAGGCATCACAAACAGCCCCAGGCGGTACTATAAAAATCCGGTTTTCTATAGCCCAAACTCCATTTTGCTAAAATTTATATCAAAATACCCAATCTCACCCAAAAACTTATTTAGTTTCTTTTTTATTAATTTAATGTGTTTTAAATTTACACTTGTAACGATTATATAATTGTTATAGCTTTGTAGTTCTAATAGTGCACGATTAGGATTGCAAAACAAGCCTCGCATCGAAATCTAAGAAATTACCAAGCGAGCGTAAGGTTTAGCATCCATCACCCTATATGCAATATAGGGCTGGTGCTCCTTATGTCTATTGTTTGGGCCATTTCCAAAAGCAATGGTGGTTTTCTTAGAACCTCGATACAATAGACTGAGTGAGTTACCAGCCCTATATTACAATGGTACCCGCTTAGTCATGAGGGGCTTAATGAATTAACAGATTAACAGTTTAATTTTTTAACGCAAATGACTAACAAGAACCCAAACCTGCTAACAGTGCCCTTAGAGTTTAAGGTAGCCTGTTTCACGTACAAAATCAGCCTGCAGCAGGCACTGCAGATCTTTATCAACTATTGTACACTCTACCACACCCTAAAACCGGGTTACAGCAGGTTGTACAATGAAGCCCTTGAAACCATTTTCCGCTACCTTGAATTGAAACGCCCAGGTACCGAACCGGTTGTTGATCATGGAAATGAAGTACAAGGCTGCCTGCTGGCCATCCTGGAAGATGTGGTAGAAAATGGCGCCAATGCAAGTTATGCCAGAAAGCAAGTGGCCAAACAGGTAAACCGCCTGATCAAATCTACCCCGGGCACGTACTACCCAAAATCAAGGAAACTTTACCTTGATGAAGAAACGCCATTGGAGCTGACTAAAGATTTCTGCGCCATGTGCGAACTGTATGAATGCCACCCGGCAGAAATACTGGATTATTATATGAGTAAGATCTCTATAGCAGAAATGGATACCCGCTGGGATCTTAAAATTGAGGAAGACAACTGCAGCATGTATTTCTTTATGGCAACAGTATTCAACTACCTGCAAAAGCACAAAGAGCTGTTAAACCTTACCGACGAGGAAGATCAGTTCCAGCAGGAAGTAGAAGAATACCGCCTGTACCTGTACCCTATTAAGAACCTGGCTCACCGCACCAGACTGCTGAAACAGTTCTATGAAGACCATTACTTAAGTATAAACCCTAATGAATTATATTATGCCAACTAACATGAATATCAACGTATCTAATGAGTTTGCACAAATGTGCCACTATTCACAGCAAACCCCAGAAGAAGTGCTGCAGGCTTTTGCAGACCAGGTATCTTACCCTTTATTTTTTACCACTAAAGACCGGAATAAAAAACTGGCCACATACTTTTTTATTCAACTGGTTCAATCACCAGAGTTTACAGGCCAGATTAATGAAAGCCTGGAAGAGCATTATTTTATGCAAATGGCATCTGCCATCAATGAAAGCTTTGCGCAATTTCCTGGAGACGGAGAAAGAGCAATAGCTATAGCCCGTAAAATAATGGAGCAATGGGCAAAATCTGCCATTGCTGAACGCAGCAGGTACCTTACTGATGATTTGTAAGATTGGGGGCAGCAAGAGGCATCCGTCAAAGTTTGGCGGATGTCTTTATTGACTATTTAATGGCTCTATCAGTCCAGGATGATTATTGATCATTTTGTTTACTACAGTTGAATTAACAGATGTAGACACTTCAAAACTGGCCATATTTTCATCAGGGTAAGTGTCACAAAGGCTGATGAGATCTGGAACGCTTAAATCCTTACTTAACCACGGGGCTTCTTCGTTCGGGTCTAATATGACCGGCATTCTGAATTTTGGATCATGTACTTTACCAACAATTTCATTTGCAGCAGTAGTCATGATGGCGTATTTTGAACAACGAATACTATTATCTTTTAGTTTGCTTTCCTGCTTTGCCCTGATAATATTGTATTGCCATTTTTGTAAACTCAGCTAATTTTAACCTATCTCTTTCGGTGTCCTTTTTCATAGCCTCCAGGCGCTGGTCCAATTGTTTATGTGCTGCCTGTATACCGGCAATTGGATCCCGAATTACGAGGTCGCACAATAACCCAGTGATGAAGGTGTGCGACATTTCTTTCTTTTCATAGACTTCCCGGAACTCTTCTGGTGTATACCATTTATTTATAGACTTGTCGAATATAAAGCAGTTGCTTTTCAGCGCCTCGGAATAAATATGCCAAAGCCTGTTAAATTTTGTGTTGTCAACTGAATCCATAATGCAAAATTACTAAATAAATTAGCACACCTCAAAAGATTTATTCACATTGCTACACGACGCGATTTGTAAATAACTATATAAGACATCAACGGCAGGATGCATGTAGCAGGCTACTCCGGTAGTAACAAAAAAGCCCCTACAGCATGGCCGCTGCAGGGGCTAAAAACATTCATCATGTCCCTTATGGTTGAAAAAAGGTGAGACAAGAGAATACAATATTAGTGAGTACCTATATAAACATCAAATTTTGCAAAGAAATATCTTTTTGAGAAATTATTAGTAG
>Ga0247815_10001313_pt1 | contig 19157 bp, 15 predicted proteins | sample UWRJL194509B1_FD_181014 | JGI IMG/M metagenome (GOLD analysis project Ga0247815, IMG submission 181014) | Plant litter microbial communities from Arlington Agricultural Research Station in Wisconsin, United States - UWRJ-L194-509B-1 | ecosystem: Environmental > Terrestrial > Plant litter >...
CCCTAATCCCGGGTCGGCTCCGAACTATGTTCATGACCACGATTGTCCTCATCGCGAAAGAGCCGCTGCCGGGCAAAGTAAAGACGCGCCTGCACCCCGCCCTCAGTTACGAGCAAGCCGCAGAACTCGCCGCGGCATCCATCGATGACACTCTCGCCACGCTCGCGCAGCTCCCTGCGACGCGGCGGATCCTGGCCTTCGATGGTGAGCGGATCCCGTGCGCCGCGGCTGGCTACGAGGTGCTGCCGCAGTCTGCCGGCACTCTTGACCAGCGCCTCGGCGCGATCTTCGACTACGCCGAGGGCCCGACGATCCTCGTCGGAATGGACACGCCCCAGGTCGCGGTTTCCGACCTCGCCGCCGCCTTCACGGCCTGGCCCTCCGGCCTCGACGCGTGGTTCGGCCCCGCCAACGACGGCGGATTCTGGGCTCTCGGAATGGCTCGCCCCACCGGCGACCTCATCCGTGGCGTGCCCATGTCTCAGGACGACACCGGCGCCATCCAGTTCAGCCGCCTCCGTCAGGCCGGCCTCAGCGTCGGGCTGCTCCCGCGACTGACCGACGTGGACGAAATAGCGGATGCCCACGAGGTCGCGTCGCTCGCGCCATCCACCTTCTTTGCTTCGACCCTCGCTCGCATGACCGGCGTGCGCGTTCCAGAACTCGTCGCATGAGTATCGCGTTCGAGACCGCACCGGCCAGGGCGGCGACGTTCGGTGCCGGCGGCTCGGAACCGTACGCCCGTGCACTGCGCACCGGCGACTCGCACACGCTATTTTTGCATGAAGCCGACTCCGGACTCCGCTCGTCAATGGACTTCGCCCGCTGGAATGCCGAAGCCGACTTCGTCGACTTCACTCTGCTGAGCGACGTGACGGGTCCGGTTTTGGACATCGGATGCGGACCGGGCCGCATGGTCCGCGCCGCCATGGACCTCGGAATGGAAGCCCTGGGCATCGATGTCTCCCCCGTTGCCGTGCAGCTTGCCCGCAAGCTCGGACTCAATGTCATCGAGCGGTCGATCTTCGAGCCGCTGCCCGACGAGGGCAACTGGCAGACCGCCCTTCTCGTCGACGGCAACATCGGAATCGGCGGCGACGTGGCCGCATTGGTCACTCGCTGTCGCCGGCTACTTGCGCCGGCCGGGGAACTCGTCATCGAGACGCACCCCGACGCGGATCGCGACTACCACTACACCGGCACGCTCGTCGATGAGCACGGCGGAGAGAGCGAGTCGTTCCCCTGGGCCGAGATCGGCTTCGGCCCGCTCGTGGAGCTCGCTGCAAGCCGCGGCCTGCGCCTTCGCCAGCGCTGGGAACTCGACGGCCGCACCTTCTGCCGTTTCGACCGCACCGGTCGCTAGCGGGCTGGTTCGGGTAACTCGCTGGTTGAGTGCGAGCGCCAGCGAGCGTATCGAAACCATAACCAACGAAAAACGCAAGTCACCCGGGCCTTCGTCGCACGCGGGCGATGGTTTCGATACGCGGCGCTCGTTCCTCGCGGCGCTACTCAACCAACGAGTTGGTTCGAAATGCTCGTTGGTTGAGTGCGAGCTCTGCGAGCGTATCGAAACCATAACCAACGAAAAACGCAAGTCACCCGGGCCTTCGTCGCACGCGGGCGATGGTTTCGATACGCGGCGCTCGTTCCTCGCGGCGCTACTCAACCAACGAACAGCCCGTTGGTTGAGTGCGAGCTCTGCGAGCGTATCGAAACCATAACCAACGAAAAACGCAAGTCACCCCGGCCTTCGTCGCACGCGGGCGATGGTTTCGATACGCGGCGCTCGTTCCTCGCGGCGCTACTCAACCAACGAGTTGGTTCGAAATGCTCGTTGGTTGAGTGCGAGCTCTGCGAGCGTATCGAAACCATCACCAACGAAAAACGCAGGTCACGCGCGCTTTTCGTCGCACGCGGGTCATGGTTTCGATACGCGTACTCCTGCGTCGCGCGCTACTCAACCAACGCGGGCCGGGACGGGCTCGGGGCGACGGAAGCGCAGGTAGAGGGCTATTGCCGCAGCAGTTACGACCGCGAGCACACCGTAGAAAATCGCCAGGTTCGGCCCGTATTCGAGCGGGAGGATGGTCGGGTTGGCAGTGCCGATGTTCTTCTTGAGGATCTCGGGGACAACGATCGCCGTCATCAACGCGCCGAGCACGAGTGCCGCCTGCACGATCACGAGCACGCCGAACGGGATCTTCTTCGACGCCCGGCGCATCAGCAGTCCGATGCCGAACACCACGAACGCGATGATCCCGTCGTGAATGATCAGGGCGCCGAGAAACCAGATGGCGATGCCGATGTACCTGGCCGGAGCGACCTGGATGAGCAGCACCACTCCCCCGAGCCCGAGCAGTGCGATGCCGAACGTAACGAGGGCGTAGCGCCAGCGGGTGACGGCGGTCATGAGAGTACCTCCAGGCTGGACAACCACTTGGTTTGCATCACGCCGGGTCGTCCGGGCGCGATTAGCCGAGCCGGATACCCGTGATCGATGTCGAGTTCCTCGCCATTGAGCTCGAGCGCGACGAGCGTCAGCTCGTCCCGCGCGTATTCCGGGCCCATCTTGGTCACCGCGTAGCTCGAGTTCTGCTCGAGGCTGGTGGCCTGGATGATTGCTTCGGCATCCGCTCCGACGGAGTCGATGAGATCCTTGAGCCGCGGGCCCTTCCACGATGCCATCTGGCTCCACCCCTCAACGCACGCGATCGGAAGCTGTACTTCGTGCTGCTCGAGCGCGAGCAGCTGCGGCCGGGTGAATACTTTCGATGCGCTGCCGTTGGTGACGGTGAGCGTCCACCCTTCGGCGACCGCCGTTTCGAGCACCTTCGCGGCTTTCGCGGTGCGGTTGACCGGCAGGGCGTTCGCGCCGACACCGTTCTTGCGGGGGCCGAAGACGTTGACGGCATCCAGAACCTTGAACGACTGCCCGGCAGTCAGACCGACGATCGCGGCCGAAACGACGCCGATCGTAGTGAGGAACGCGCGGCGGCTTGCCTTCGGCTTCGGCGGTTCCGGCGTGCGGTCGATCCAGCCGAGCACTCGTCCGGTGACGCCGCCGACCGGCTGCAGTTCTCCGGCGGCCGGCACAAACTGGGCCTCGGCATCCTCCTCACGCTCCAGCGGGATCAGATCGCCGTTGGCGTCGTAGCTGGTCTTTGCGCTCCAGTATTTCGTGATGACCGGCAGCTTGATGCCGATGTGGATGGCGAGCGACCCGATGATGACGAACGACAGGGCAAAGTGCGTCTGGCGAAACGGAAACGGGAACAGCGCGTACCACTGGTAGGTGTTGAGCAGTCCGATCGTGATCTCCACGAGCGACGCCGCGACGAACAGCGCAATGGATGCGCGCTCGAGCGCGTGCTTGACTCCGCGAATCGGCGGCGTCTGAAACAGTTCGGGAAAGACCGAGTACAGCTTCGCGACTATGAGCGGAAAGCATAGGATTCCGCTGGTGATGTGGATGCCCTGCGTCAGCTGGTAGAGAAAAATCGGCCGGGTGGGAAACCGCATGAACGGCAGCGGCTCCTGCAGAAAGTGGCTGAACAGCCCGGTTCCGAAGCAGATGAGGAACGCGGCTCCGAGCAGGCGGCCCAGAACAACGGCCATCCGCGGATTGCGGGACGGCGCAGCGAGAGCGCGCCGGAACTCATGAAGCAGTCTCTGCACGGCGCCGTTGATCATGCCTCATCCTTGCTCAGATACGTCTCGAATACTAAAGACCGGGTCGGGAATCCTCAGCTCTAGTTCGGAACCGACGCCCGATCCGACAGGATGGGCGGTGTGCGAATAATGCTGAGGGTGCGAATTGCGGTGACCGCGCTGCTGCTGTCGGCGAGTGCGGTCACGACCGGGATCTCGGTCACGGCGCTTCCGTACTACAACGACAAAACCGGCGAGGTTGAGCCGCTGCTGATCGTCACCGGAATTCTCTGGGCGCTGTTCGCGCTGTCGATCGTTGCCCTTCGCCCGGTTCCCGTGCGCGCGGCGATCGTTCTGGTCGTTGCCGGGTCGGTAGCGATCGGCGGTGCCGCGCTACTCGGTCCGCCGAATACCAGTACCGATTCAGCGCGGTACGCCTGGGACGGCATCGTGCAGAAGGCCGGCATCTCTCCCTATACCTACGTTCCGGTCGACCCGGCGCTCGCGCACCTGCGCACCGACTGGCTGTTTCCCGCTGCGTCCGTCACCGCCGACGGCGAGGAGTACTGCGCGGGGATCCGCGTGATGCGGTACGAAGATCCGGCGACCGGGGGCATCCTGTGCTCGACCATCAACCGGGCGACAGTGCCGACCATCTACCCGCCGACCAGCGAGATCGCGTTTTTCGGCATCCGCTTGTTTGTCGGCGCAGACCAGGAATACTGGCCGATGCAGCTCGCCGGGTTCATCCTGAGCCTTGCGACGACCGTCCTGCTGCTGCGCACCCTCGTGAGACTCGGCCGCGACCCGCGCTGGGCAGCGCTCTGGGGCTGGAGCCCGCTCGTCGCAACCGAGGCGATCACCAACTCGCACATCGACGTGCTCGGCGGATTCCTTCTGCTCGTCGCCGTCGTACTGTCGGCGTCGAACCGACGCTGGCTGTCGGGGATCGCCCTCGGCGCATCCATTGCCACCAAGCTCATCCCGGCGATCGCGACTCCCGCGCTGCTCAAACCGCAGCCGTGGAAGATCCTGCTCGCGGCGGGTGGCACGTTCGTGCTGCTCTACGTGCCGTACGTCATCTCGAGCGGTATCGGCGTACTCGGGTATCTTCCCGGCTACCTGAGTGAAGAGGGGTACGAGTCGGGGTCGCGGTTCATCCTGCTCTCCCTCATCGCTCCGGGTGCCGGGGCAACCGTGCTCGCCGGAGTGCTCATCGCGATCACCGCCGGGCTCGTGTGGTGGAAGGCGAATCCGTCCGATCCATGGCTCGCCACGATGCTGATGGTCGGCACGGTCATGCTCATCGTGACGCCCCGCTACCCCTGGTACGCGCTGTTGCTGGTTCCGCTCATCGCGATGACCGGACGGTGGGAATGGATGCTGGTGCCGCTCGCTTTGACGGAGCGACTTCTGGTGCCGTCGGTGGACCTTGCCCGCCTAACGGTGCTGATCGCCATCGTGATCATCATCATCGTTTCACTCCGCCGGTCGGGCGGAATCCCAGCAAAACACTGGGCAGAACGGCTGAAACGGCGTGATTCTCGAGCGTTACAAAAGTAACAGAATGATAACGGAACCCATCGGTTCCAATCCTTTGTGCGGTCAGGGCCGAACCCCCTGCAACACCGCAGATAATCACAAACCAAAGGATGAAATCATGCGTAAGTTTTACAAGATGACCGTAGGAATCGCCACCGCTGGCCTCCTCGTTGCTGGCCTCGCGGCCTGCGCCCCGACGGCAGAGACGCCTTCGGAGTCCCCGTCCGCTTCTGAGGAAGCCGCCCCGGAGCCGATCGCCTCGATCCCCGCCCTTGACGGTGTTGACACCCAGGTCACCCTCGACGCTGGCTTCGTTGAAGCCCTTGGAACCCTGGGCCTGACCCCCGGCGTTCTCGGAACCGCGACGCTCTCCGACGCCGGAGTGCTCGCCTTCCCGATCACCGGCGGAAACGTTGACTACTACGACCCCGAGGCCTCCTACCGCCCGTACGTGCAGGGTGAGATCGACCACGATGGTTCGGGTATCTCCCTCACCGCTGGCGACACCGTCGTTGAGCTGACCGACTTCCGCATCGACCCGGGAACCTCGCAGCTGTTCGGAACGGTCACCGCGAACGGTGAGAAGGTCGGCGACGACATCTACATCTTCAACCTCGACGGTTCGACCCTGAACCCGCTCGAGACCGACGCTGACGGCAACGCTGTCCTCGAAGGCACCACCGTCCTGGTCAGCCCCGACGCTGCCGGACTGCTGAACAGCACCTTCGGCACCGACGCGGTCACCGACCAGCTCGTCGTCGGAATCGCCAAGATCACCGCAAAGGCCGCTTCCTAAGCAGCCCAGCGCAGACTTGCCCGCCACGCTCTCCAGCGCGTGGCGGGCATCCCTGCTTCCCCTCCTTCGGTTAATTAACCGGTTTCAAGGACCGCAGGCGGCTCATAGCCACAAATCTGGTTATTAGCCGTAGATCCCGCGTACAACTCCTTGAAACCGGTTAATCCGGAGCGGCAATGGTTACCTGAAACTGCTGGACAACGGGGTACGTCACCCAGACGCACGGGAATGGAGGATCGGATGACCGCAACAATGCCCGTCCAGCTCGCTCCCGTCACCGCACCGCCACGGATCGCCGTTCGCGAACCGCAGCCGTCCCGCATCCGTCGTTCGATCGCCCCGCTCTCGGTCGGCCTCTTTGCCCTCGCTCTCTCGCTCGTCACCATCGCCGTTCCGTCGGTCTGGTACGACGAAGCCGCCACCATCACATCCGCGACCCGCAGCTGGCCGCAGCTCTGGGCAGAAGTGGGCAACGTGGATGCCGTCCACGCCCTGTACTACGCCGTGATGCACGTCGTCTTCGACGTGTTCGGCTACTCGCCGTTCACCCTTCGTGCTCCCAGCGCCGTCGCTATCGGCATCGCCGCCGCTTTCGTCGTTGTGCTCGGCCGCCAGCTCGGCCGCGAGCGGATGGCGATCATCGCCGGCCTGACCTTCAGCCTGCTGCCCCGCGTGACCTGGGCCAGCGGCGAGGGACGCTCCTACGCCGCAACCGCCACCGCCGCGATCGTGCTGACCGTGCTCTTCGTCCACGCGCTGAAGGCAGGCAGCCGTCGCGCCTGGGTCGCCTACGGCGCCATGGTTGTGCTGTCCTGCGTGCTGTTCATCTACCTGGCCCTCATCGTGCTCGCCCACGCCATCACGATCGCCCGCCTGATCGCCACTCGGCCGGCCCGCCGGGTCTGGCCGTGGCGCACCGCCGCGTGGCAGCCCTGGCTCGTGGCGACCGCATCCGCCGGGCTGCTGCTCGTGCCGTTCGCGTTCTTCAGCCTCGCCCAGAAGTCGCAGATCAACTGGATCGACCCGCTCAGCCTGCTCACCGTTCGCCAGGTCTTCCTCGACCAGTGGTTCTTCACGAGCGTGCCGTTCGCGATCGCCGGCTGGATTGGGATCATTGCCGGAACCGCGCTGATCGTCCGCTCCCGCGGGCGCGACCGCCGCGCCGGCGTACTGGTTCCGCTGGTCTTCGTACCGACCGCCGCACTGCTCGTCGCGAGCGCGCTCGCCTTCCCGGTGTACACGCCGCGCTACCTGTCGATGTGCCTGCCGTTCGTCGCCGTCGTGATCGCCATCGCGATCGACGCGGTGCGGATGCGGGGTGCCGCGATCGTCGCGCTCTCACTCGTCGCACTGCTGGCGCTGCCCCAGATCATCAGCCAGCGGGTTCCGGAGGCCAAGGAGTACTCGTCCTGGGCCGGAGTCGCCGGCTACCTCACCGAGCAGCGCGCGGCGGCGGGGCCCGATTCGACCGCCGCAATTGTCTACGGAACCGTGCAGCGGCATCCGACCGCGAGTGCCCGGGTGATGGCGTACGCCTACCCGGAGGCGTTCGCGGGCACCGTCGACCTGACGATCGGAACACCGGCCGCCGAGACCGGCGAGCTGTGGGAAACGAGACGCGCGCTGGCAGCCGTCGTTCCGACGCTGCGACTGCAGCAAGCGGATGTCGTGTACCTGATCACGAGCAAGTCCCGCGACCAGAGACCCGCGGTGACGCAGATCCTGGCGTCGAAGGGCTGGACGCTGTCGGCGGCGAAGAGCCTGTCCGAAGTGAATGTGCTGACGTACGAGCGTCGATAGGCCGCTCCTACTCGTTGGTTGAGTAGCGCGCGACGAAGGAGCACGCGTATCGAAACCATAGCCCGCGACAACTCCGCGGTGTCGTCGGCAATGGTTTCGATACGCTCGCAGAGCTCGCACTCAACCAACGGGCTGATTGAAATGCCGCCGGCAGCTAGGCGGTGATGATGCGGGCGCCGTGCACCGGGCCCGTCGCACGGACCACGGTCTTGCCGGCCGCACTCAGCGCGATCTGCAGTTCGAGGGAACTGTCGAGATCGGCCGCGAGGAATGCAACGGTCGGCCCGGAACCGGAGACGATCCCGGCGAGAGCTCCATTGCGCTCCCCCAGTTCGAGTACATCGGCGAGCGTCGGCTCGAGGTGGATCGCGGGCGCCTGGAGATCGTTGAACAGCGCCTCGCCGAGCATGTGCGGGTCGCCCGCGCGCAGGGCCTGCAGCACATTGGTGTCGACCGACGGCGCGACGGTCGCGGGAAAAATGTCCTGCGCGTGCCGCTCGCGGTGCACGTCGAGCTCCTGGTACACGGCGGGCGTCGAGAGGCCGAAGTCCGCGAGCGCGAGCACCCACTGGAACTGCCCCTTGGCGAGCGCCGGGCTCAGCTGGTCGCCCCGCCCGGTGCCGATTGCAGTGCCGCCGGTGAAGGCGAACGGAACGTCCGCGCCGAGCTGCGCCGCCAGCGCGAGCATCTCTTCGCGGGGAAGCTGCGTGTTCCACAGCGCGTCACAGGCGAGCAGCGTGGCCGCGGCATCCGCTGATCCCCCGCCCATTCCGCCGGTGACCGGAACGTGTTTGTCGATCTCGAGCCGCACCCCGCCGCGGTAGCCGGTGGTGCGCGCGAGCAGCTGTGCTGCCTTGATCGCGATGTTGCTCGCGTCCGTCGGCACTCGCGAGAGTTCGACGGTGCCGGTCACACTGACCGAGAAGTCGTTGCTCGGATACGCGCGCACGTCTTCGTAGAGCGACACTGCCTGGTAGGCGATCGCGACGTCGTGGTATCCGTCATCGAGCAGGGCGCCGACTCGCAGGAAGACATTGATCTTTCCCGGAGCCCTGGTGTGCACCATCTTTGGAGCGGCCGCGGTGGTCATGTAGACAACTTAGTCGAGCAATGCGCGCACTCGTGACAGGCGAGTCCGCGTCTGGACGATCGCTTAGTTTGCGGAGCGCGCGACGGCGAGAAAGTCGAGAATCGTCAGCTCTTCGCCGCGGGCGGTCGGCGCGAGTCCCGCGGCTTCCAGTCGAGCGGATGCCGTGGCCGAGTCTCCGAGAACAACCGCGAGCGCCTGCCGCAGCATCTTGCGTCGCTGCTGGAACGCCGCATCCACGAGCTCGAACGTCGCGAGACGCTCAGCCTCGGTTCCCGGAAGCTCGTGGCGTTCGAAGCCGACGAGGATCGAGTCGACGTTCGGGACCGGCCAGAACACCTGGCGGCTGACGAGTCCGGAGGTCTTCCAGTCGCCGTACCAGGCGGCCTTCGCGCTCGGGGCGCCGTAGACCTTCGAGCCGGGTCCAGCAGCGAGGCGGTTACCGACCTCGGCCTGCACCATGACGAGTCCGCGCTGGATCGACGGGAAGTGTTCGAGAAAGTGCAGCAGCACGGGAACCGAGATGTTGTACGGAAGGTTCGCGACGAGCACGGTCGGGTCGCCCGGCAGTTCGATTACCTTCATGGCGTCCTGGAGGATGACGGTCAGGTCGACGCCGGGCTGCATGGCCTCGACCGTGATCGGCAGCTGCCCGGCGAGGCGGTTGTCGATCTCGACGGCGACGACACTTGCGCCGGTTTCGAGCAGGCCGAGGGTCAGCGAGCCGAGGCCCGGGCCGACCTCGACCGCGGTCTCGCCGGAGACGACGCCGGCGGTCTTGACGATACGGCGAACGGTGTTCGCGTCGATGACGAAGTTCTGGCCGAGCTTCTTGGTCGGCTGGAGGTCGAGCAGTGCGGCGAGATCGCGGATCTCAGCGGGGCCGAGCAGTGTCGCCACTAGTGGGTACCTTCGTAGTAGATGTCGATGGCTTCGGTGATGGGCTCGGAGTCCCACAGTCCGTAGACCTCTTCGGTGTTGGACGAGATGAGGGCGGCGAGCATCGACACGTCGGTGCCGAGGTGCGCAGCCATCGCCCGCAGGGTGAGCGGGAGCAGGTAGGGCGCATTCGGGCGACCGCGGTGCGGGGTCGGCGTGAGGAACGGGGCATCCGTCTCGACGAGCACGAGTCGGCGCGGAACAACCTCGAGCGCGTCGCGCAGGTTCTGGGCGTTCTTGAACGTGACGGTGCCGGCGAACGAGAGGTACCAGCCGTTCTCGGCGCAGGTGCGGGCGAGTTCGACGTCGCCGCTGAAGCAGTGGAAGACGGTTTTCTCCGGCGCACCGACGCGCAGCAGCGTTTCGACGACGTCGTCGTGGGCGTCGCGATCGTGGATCTGCATCGCGATGTTGTGCTTCTTGGCGATCGCGATGTGGGCCTCGAACGACTCGTGCTGGGCGCCTCTCCCCGACTCGTCGGTGCGGAAGTAGTCGAGCCCGGTCTCGCCAATCGCGCGCACGCGCGGCCTCGAAGCGAGCTCGTCGATTTCGGCGAGGGCCTCCTGCAGCCGGCCCTCTTCCGCATAGCGGGGTGCCTCGTTCGGATGCAGTGCGACGGCGGCGAGGACGCGCGGCTCGATCGCCGCGATCTCTGCCGACCAGCGCGAGGTTTCGAGGTCGTTGCCGACCTGCACGACGCCGCGAACGCCGACGCTCGAGGCTTTGTCGAGGTGCTCGCGGTAGCCCATGGGGTTCAGCCCATCGGAGATTTCGAGATGTGTGTGGTTGTCGTAGACGCCGACGACGAGTGGCTCGGGCAGCGGTGGGTAGTTCAGGTCACGACTCTCATCGAGGGTGCGGCTCCTGACGTGCTCGCCCATGTGGGTCACTCCGTTTCGGTCTCGATGCGCGGGAAGAGGGCGTCGAGCGCCCCGATGCTTGTACCTGCCGGAAGCTGGCCCCACTCGCCAGCGTTCGTGACAATCTGGGCGTCGAGGGCGCCGAGCGCCTCGATCGCTCCGAGGGCGCTCCACAGCTTTGCGGTTGCCTCGGGGATCACCGGTGACAGCAGCACGGCGAGTGCACGAAGGCCCTCGGATGCCGTGTACAGCACCGTTCCGAGACGCTCGCGAGTTTCGTCCTTCTTGGCGAGCACCCACGGTTCCTGGATGGTGATGTAGCCGTTGAGTTCGTCGACGATGGTCCAGATGGCGGCCAGTGACTCGTGGATGGCGAGCTTCTGGATCGCGGCATCGGCATCCGTCGTCGCCTTCGCAACGACGGCCTGGATCGCGAGGTCGGCTTCGCTGTACTCGGATGCCGCGGGCAGCACTCCGTCGTAGTAGCGCTTGACCATGGCGATGACCCGGGACGCGAGGTTGCCGAAGCCGTTGGCGAGCTCGGACTGGTACCGGGCGCTGAGGTCTTCCCAGCTGAACGAGCCGTCCTGCCCGAAGCTGATGGCGCTCATGAAGTAGTAACGGAAGGCATCCGACCCGAACGTGTCGGTGATCTGCTGCGGCGCGATTCCGGTGAGCTTCGACTTGGACATCTTCTCGCCGCCGACGAGCAGCCAGCCGTGGCCGAAGATCTGCTTGGGGACTTCGAGTCCGGCAGCCATGAGCATTGCCGGCCAGATGACCGAGTGGAAGCGTGCGATGTCCTTACCGACGAGCTGCGTTGCCGGCCAGCGTCGGTTGAAGTTGGCGTCGTCGGTGCCGTATCCGATGGCGCTGATGTAGTTGAGCAGGGCGTCGAACCACACGTAGATGACGTGGCTGTGGTCCCACGGGATCTTGATTCCCCAGTCGAAGCTCGAGCGCGAGATCGACAGGTCGGCGAGCCCCTGCTTGACGAACTGCATGATCTCGTTGCGGACGCTCTCCGGCTGGATGAAGTCGGGACGCTCGGTGTAGAGGTCGAGCAGGCGCTGCTGGAAATCACTCATCCGGAAGAAGTAGTTGGTCTCCTTGAGGATCTCGATCGGACGACCGTGGATCTTGCAGACGAGCTGCCCGGCGTAGTCGCCGTCCTTGGTCTCGATGAGGTCGTCGAGCTGCTTGTACTCTTCGCAGCCGACGCAGTAGTAACCCTCGTACTCGCCGGAGTAGATGTAGCCGTCGTCGTAGAGCTTCTGCACGAAGATGGTGACGGCCTCTTCGTGGCGCTTGTCGGTGGTGCGGATGAAGTCGTCATTGTTGATGTTGATCGTTTTCAGCAGCGGCTGCCAGGCATCCGCGACGAGCTTGTCGGCCCAGGCCTGCGGGGTTGTGTCGTTCGCGACGGCGGTGCGCAGGATCTTCTGGCCGTGCTCGTCGGTTCCGGTCAGCAGCCAGGTGTCGTCACCGCTCTGGCGGTGCCATCGAGCGAGTACGTCAGCCGCAACTTCGGTGTACGCGTGGCCGATGTGGGGCACGTCGTTGACATAGAAGATGGGCGTCGCAATGTAAAAGGAGTCACCGGCGGCCATGGACTCCATCCTAAATGGCCGCGCGCTCTGTTACCGGCGCGCTGTCATCCGCCCGCCTCCCCTGCTTTCCTGCAAAACTCAGGCCCGGGAGCCGCCGCATCCGCTGTGGGGCCCTGAGAGGGTGCTACAGCCTGAGTTTTGCAGGAGGGATGCGGGAATCGGCCGATAGGGTGGTGGCATGAACCCGGGCCGCATCGTCATTGTCATCGCCGCCGTAGTCGCCGTCGCCGCGGCCGTCGGATTCGTCCTCGTCGCCATCGTCAAGATCTAGCTGATCACTCGCGGCGGCCTCGGTGTCGCTGCCGCCGCATCCGCCCGCAATAGTGCCCGTTGGGGACAAAAGTGGCTGCGCGCCCGGGAACTATTGCCCCGAACAGGCACTATCGCCAGCGCTTTGGCGGGATCGATCACCACCTGGGCACCGATACGGTTGCACCATGAACAAAGCTCGCGTCGTCATGGGCGTCGCACTCACCCTGGCCCTCGGGCTTTCCGTGGCGTTCGCGGCTGCGGCTTTAGACGGCGTGGACGGTGGCGACGATAGCATCGGTTTCTGCACGGGCCTGGACACAACTCCAGAGGAAGACGCGGCGTTCGGCATTCGGCTCACCAACACGACCAGCGGCCCGATTACGTTGAAGTCGCTCGAAATTCGCTCGATGGATGGCATCGATCTGTGGGAGGCATACGCCCGCGATCAGGCGGCACTGGAAGCTTCCGGCGGCATCGGCAGAGCGAAGTTCCCGCTCGGGGCCACGCGGATGTCGCAGCTTGAACCGGTGAATGGTTCAGTGGTTCAGCCGGGAGACACTGTTCAAATCCTGCTGCGGCTTTCGCTGGACGAAACGGCCGAAAGCGGGTTCGCCTCAGACATGCTCATCCACTACGCGAATCAATTCGGCTTCGGGCGCAGCGCTCACGCCGGTGCGGCTTTCGGGGTGCGTCCGGTCGACGCCCCCGAAGACACTCCCTCTATCTGCGACTAGAGCAAGCTGCCGGCCGCATCCCCCTGCAATAGTGCCCGTTTGGGACAAATGTGGCTGCGCGCCCGGGAACTATTGCCCCGAACAGGCACTATTACCGGCCCGGCCGGCCCGGCGGCCGCAAGACCAGCGCCCTACTTCGCGGCGAGCGCGCCCTCGTAGAGGTCGCGCTTCGAGAGGCCGGTCTGCTCGGCCACCTCTGAGGCCGCCTCCTTGAGGCGCAAGCCGCCGCCGACGAGCGCGAGCACCTGGGCGATTCCGGTAGGAAGATCGGATGTCGCGGGCTTCGCGCCTTCGACGACAAGACAGATCTCGCCGCGAGCTCCCTCAGCGAAGTACTCGGCAAGCTCGCGAGCGGTTCCGCGCTTGACCTCTTCGTGCAGCTTGGTGAGCTCGCGGCAGACCGCGACGCGACGGTCCGCACCGAGCCCGGTCGCGAGGTCGGCGAGAGCGGCCCCCAGCCGGTTGGGCGACTCGAAGAACACCATCGTGCGCTCTTCTCGGGCCAGCGCGGCAAAGTAGGCGACCCGGCTCTTGCGCGGAAGGAATCCCTCGAAGCTGAACCGGTCAGTCGGCAGGCCGGATACGGCGAGCGCCGTGAGCACGGCAGATGGACCGGGCAGCGCCGTGACGGTCACCCCACCGGCGGCGGCCGCCGCGACGAGCGGAAACCCGGGGTCACTGATCGCGGGCATCCCGGCATCCGACAGCACCAGCACGTCGACCGTGCGCGCGAGCTCGACGAGCTCGCCGGCCTTTTCGGTCTCGTTGTGCTCGTGAATCGCGATCAGCCGCGGACGGTTCTCGATCCCGAGAGCCCGCATCAGGTGGATGGTCGTGCGGGTATCCTCCGACGCGATGACCTCGGCGTTCGTGAGCGCTTCAATGAGGCGCCGGGAGGCATCCCCGAGATTGCCGATGGGCGTCGCCGCGAGGATGATCACTCTTCTATTGTCCCACCGCCGCCAGAAGGGCCCGGCGTCAGTTGTTCCACGCCTCCTGGATGGCGGCAACGAGGGCTGTGGAGCGGTCTTCGCTCTCGTAGTCACCCGCAATCCGTTCGGCCGTGATGCCACCGCCGGTGGTCTCGAATTCCGCGCCGATCTCAGCGGCTCGAGTCAGGTCCACATAGGTGATTCGCACGGTGACGCCGGACTGCACCCGCGGACGAAGGGCAGTTACCACCTCGGCGACCGTGCTCTCGTCGTCATTCGCCAGCTCGACGGCGAGAAACCGCTCGGTGTCGTCGGCGGTCATCCTCGTTGTCACCACATCGCCGGTTCGCTCGAGCAGCGTCAGAATCTCAAGGTCGTTCTCGAGCTCGGCAGGCGGCGCCTCAATGGCGAACCCGGTCGGACTGGGGGTCGCGTCAAACCCGACCGTGCGGAACGTGACGCGTAGGAGGTCATCGAACGGCTGCAGCGGCGAAATCGTTTCGAACACCGAGTTCGCGGCGCTCAGGTCGTCGACCTCGTAGGTGAGGGCTGGCGTACCCTGCCATTCGCCGGCGGCTCGCTCGTGAACAGAGCCAACGCCATCAAGATCAGCGGACGCCGCCGCCAGTTCGTCGAGACCGGTGAAGTCCTGGTCGCCACCGCGAGTCACCAACCCGCTCCTCACGCTGATGTACTTCGTATCGGGCTGGGGCAGATCAGCGACCAACTCTTTCGCACCGGCAACATCCCGCTCATTCTCGACCGCGATCTGCGCCTCGATATTGGCAATGGACGCGGCGACAACCGGATACTTCGCGGCAATCGCGGCGAGCATTGCCAGTCCTTCATCGGGCGCCGGACCCGCTCCGTCACCGAGGCTGTTCGTCACGTACGAGTTCGGGGCCAGTACCGACAGCACGGCATCGCCGTACAGGGCCGACTCTTCACTGAAGGACACCGCGACCGGCCACAGCGAGACGAGGTCCGCGGGAGCTGCGGCCTTGATGACGAAACTGTCGCCGAGCAGTTCAGAACCGAGCACGCCGTCGAGCTCTGCGAGCTCCGCCCGTAACCGAAGCTGTTCCGCGTTGTCGTCCTCGCTGCCAAATACCCGCAGCACGTCGTTGCCCACGGCGACGTTCACCTCGCCCAGCGGGTACGACTCCTCGGCGTCATTGGCCTTCACGTAGTCGCCGGCGGCGTCGAGCACCGACTGCAGCTCGGCGTCAGTGGCATCGGGCTTCACAAACACGGTGCCGTGAGCGAGCGACGCGCCAAAGGGAGCCTGCTCAGAGCGCGGGTGCACGCCGAGGACGAGTTCGTTGTCGGCGAGCTTCACGGCGAGCCCGGTGATTCCCGTCGCCGGTCGAGTGGCGTCAGCGATGACCGATACGAGAATCCCGACGACGTTGACAAGGACTACGGCCAGCACGAGAAAAAGCACAATCCGCAATAGCAGGGGGAACTTCTTGCGCTTCGCCGTGATCGTCGTCATAAGTCGAGACTATCTCCGATAATTTGGCGGGACGGAGGATTGCCGGAAACGCTGGGTACGATTGGCCCTGTGACCAGCCCCGCGCCCGAACAGAGCGAACGCACCGACTTCGAGCGCGTTCTCGACAGCGGGGCGACCGCCGGCGAAATCCGCGAGCCCATCGTGCGCGGCTCCCGTCTCGATGACTGGTGGCAGTCCCTCGTTTCCACCCCGACCCGCCGTCGCCTGTGGGCGTGGGGCGGACCAGCCATCGTCGTCCTGATCGCCGCGCTCACCAGGCTCGCCAACCTCGGACATCCGTCGTCCCTCGTCTTCGACGAGACCTTCTACGTCAAGGACGCCTGGTCGCTGTGGAACCTAGGCTACTCCGCCGACTGGCCGGCCGAGACCGACCCCCGCTTCAACGCCGGCGACGTCGACATCTACACCGACAACCCGTCGTTCGTCGTGCACCCGCCGCTTGGCAAGATCCTCATCGGATTCGGCATGTTCCTGTTCGGACCGCAGAATCCCGTCTCCTGGCGCATCAGCACCGCGATCATCGGCATCCTCGCGGTCATCATCCTGATGATCGTCGCGAAGCTGCTGTTCCGTTCGACGTTGCTCGCCACCATCGCCGGCCTGCTGTTCGCCATCGACGGCAACGCGATCGTCATGAGCCGGGTCGCGCTGCTCGACAACTACGTCATGTTCTTCGCGCTGCTCGGCTTCCTCTTCATCCTGCTCGACCGCGGATTCAGCGAGCGCCGGCTGAGACTCTGGTTGAAGAGAAGAGAGGATGCCGACCGCTCGACCGACTGGGGTCCGTCCCTCTGGTGGCGACCGTGGCTGCTCGCGGCCGCGGCCGCATTCGGCCTCTGCTCCGCGGTCAAGTGGAACGGCATCTTCTTTCTCGCGGCCTTCGCCGTCTACTCGGTGGTCGTGGATGCCCTGGCCCGTCGCCGCGCCGGCGTCCTGTTCTGGGGAACGGGCACCCTCGTCAAGCAGGCTCCGGTGAGCTTCCTGCTGACCATCCCGCTCGCCCTCGTTGTGCACATGACCACCTGGATCAGCTGGTTCGCCTCGCAGAACAGTTACGACCGGCAGTGGGCGGCGACCGGAAGCAACGCCTGGACCGGATTCTTCGAGTGGGTTCCGCGCTCCATCCAGAGCTGGCTGCACTTTCAGCAGAGCGTCTACAACTACAACATCGGCGAGGTGCGCCCCCACCCGTACCAGGCCAATCCGCTGACCTGGCTGTTCATGACGCGTCCGACGAGCATGTACTGGCAGTCGTCGACCGAGGGCCAGAACGGCTGCACGTTCGCCGAATGCGGAGAGTCGATCACCGGCATCGCCAACCCGATCATCTGGTGGGCGGCGACGGTCGCCGTGCTCTATCTCGTCTACCGCCTCGTGCGCTTCCGGGAATGGCGGGTGGGGCTCGTTCTCATGGGCGTCGCCGCCGGTTACCTGCCGTGGATGATGTACCTGCACCGCACGGTCTTCCAGTTCTACACAATCGCGTTCGAGCCGTACCTGATCCTCGCGCTGACAATGGCCATCGGCTATGTGCTCGGGTCCCGGCGAGATCCGAGCTGGCGACGACAGAACGGGATCGGCTGGGTTGCCGTCTTCCTGTTTGTCACCGTCGGGGTGAGCGTGTTCTTCTGGCCGCTGTGGTCGGGCATGCAGTTTCCGATCGAATTCATCAGGCTGCACTGGTGGCTGCCGGGCTGGCGCTAGCAACCTCGGCTCGACGTCATCCAGACCGCCGACTCACGCCGTTAACGTCGATGCGATAGCGTGTCGCGTTAACAGCGACTTCGGTGCGGGGTGCCCGTTCGCAGTTTTGGGGGAACAGTGACGTACAAGCTTGCCGCAGCGGCATTAGCGCTCGCGCTCATTCTGGCGCCCGGAGTGGCCTCGAGCGCCATCGCCGACGATGCAGCAACGTCTGCTCCCACCCCCACAGCGACAGCCACAGCCACAGCCACAGCCGAGCCCACACCGACCGTCGAGCCGGATGAACCGGAGCCCACCGAGCCGGTCGTTCCGGAACCTCAGGCGTCTCCGGCACCCTCACCCGAGCCGACAGCCCAGCCCACCCGGGACCCCGCGCCGACTCCCGTCGCCACACCGACCCCGGTCGCCACACCCACTCCGCAGCCCGCACCTACCCCGGCACCCAACGCAGCGCCCACACCCGGGCCACCGGCAGCTCCGGCCAATCCACCGGCTCGCACGGCCGCCGCCGCCGCACCCGAACCAGCGGCTCCCGGCGACGGCCCGGTCACGTTTGCTCCCGGTTTTGATGGATCGTGGATTTACGAATCGTCCATCACAGTGACCGGAACCGTGACCGGCATCGACATGAACACCCTGTACGGACGAGCTGGCGAGCAAGTGTGCACGGTGCCGGTCGACCCCGAGACGGGCGAGTGGTCATGCGAACTCACCAACCTGCAGACCGAAGAGAACCTGGTCTTCACCCTGAATACGGCGAGCGATAACGGCTTCGAGCCCATCGGGTCCGCAACCGTGCACGTGCTGCTCCCGCCGTCGGTGAGCGGCCTTGAACAGAGCGGAGAAGGCGTCACTGCCTACGCCTACGCAGCCTTCGCGACCGTTTACGGTACGGCCGAACCCTCCATTGCCGGGCAGACGTCGACGGTCGAAGTCGTCATCGCCGACGGCGCCGACCAGATCAGCTGCGTCGCGGTCGTCAGCCTTGAAGGCGAATTCAGCTGCACCCAGACCGAGCCGCTGCAGAACGGCACCTACGACCTATTCGTGGAACAGCAGCCGTACTGGTCGGGAGGCAATCGCTCCTACCCGGCCGGCGATCCGCTCCCGGCACGCATCCGTGTTGCGACCGCCGACATCTATGTCGACGGCGCAGAAGAACCCGACTACCGCGTTACTGTTCAACAGGGATCCCCGTTTCAGCTCGGCGGCACCGTCGAGGGTGAACTTCCGCGGAACGGTCTCACCATCGCCGCGAAGATCTCGATTCCCGGTGAAACCGCAATCGCGCTGACCTGCCCCGCCGTTGTCGAGGGGCAGTGGACGTGCAGCCTTCGCTCCACACCAAGTCGATCGGGCCTGTACGACCTTTCCCTCGACCTGAGCCAGGAGGGCAACGGTGTCATCGCCGTCAACCGGTCGATCACCGTGCTCGTGCTCGGCGCACCCTCGATCGCGAGCTCACCGACCGCCCTCGAAGGCGCGACCATTCAACTCTCCGGGACCAGGATCGCCGGCGAGACCGTCTTCCTCGAGGCGAGCCGCGGAACCACCGTCATCCACACCTTCGCCCCGTGCACCACCAGCAACGCGGGCGACGCGGCAACCTGGGCGTGCAGCTATCCGCTCACCGGCACCGGACTCACGGCGGGCGAATACACCCTCGCCGCCTGGCAGTCGTATCCCGACAGCGCCTCGGTATCGCCGAAAGCTCAGACCACCCTCACGATCACCAGC
>Ga0247815_10001314_pt1 | contig 19146 bp, 26 predicted proteins | sample UWRJL194509B1_FD_181014 | JGI IMG/M metagenome (GOLD analysis project Ga0247815, IMG submission 181014) | Plant litter microbial communities from Arlington Agricultural Research Station in Wisconsin, United States - UWRJ-L194-509B-1 | ecosystem: Environmental > Terrestrial > Plant litter >...
CTATAGATAGCACGCAATGCATCCTTGCATGCTCTCGAGCTCGGTCAGCTCTCACCAATCCTTCGCCCCGGAGTCTTCGTCAGCCACTCTGAAATGGCTTCTCCTTCCAGCGTCTTCCCTCGCCCAGTATAACCCCTATCGTATCCGTCGTCGTCTAATCTCAAAAGCGCCCAGACGTGGCCTTGGATTTGGAATCTGCTGACGTGAGCTCATTGAAATGCTTCTCCCCTTCCCTTCCCATAGTTTCCCCGCCGAGTTATAACCCCAATCGTCAAAAGACCGATACGAAGAGTGCTGACGTGAGCCATCGTCGGCGCCGCGCATTGCGGAGTGAGGGATGGTGGAGTGTGTATACCTGCGTGCACATCCCGCGCGCGCCGGCCGGTGTTTGCTCTGACATAGCAGCACCACCTTGTTTTAGGACGCAGAGCCCGGTTGCTTTGTAAGCCGGTGGTTGGAGGATTCACAGATAGATGCCCTTTGTTGAAGGTGTGGTGACGCGAGCGATGTCGTGCAGCTCCGAGTCACGGTGACTGGCGCGCGCACCGGTGCCTCTCGGGTTACCGGTGTTTAGATGTCATGATCACTCTTCATTTGTACCTAGGATCGGAGGCAGGGATCCGTTCAGTTTAAAGGATCCACGCAGATGCCTATGCTAGTTGCTTCTGTTGAACGGTGCAACTGGTACCCGGGCGTGTTCAGCCGGACATCCTTCCCCCGTGCTCGACTTACAAATTACAACATGATTGCTTTCAAACGGGCTCAGTTACTGGCTCAGACCATCCGAGTTCTCGATTGAACAGTAATCTGCTCTCGAGCCCTGGTCACGCAATACTGAGTCTACGCGCGCCAATCGCCAAGTCCGACAAGAGCCGCGACCGGCCGACGGACAGACCGCCCTCCCATCCTCTCCTCGTATCTCGCGCATTCCGAGCCCCTGCTCGCGATGCTACCCACGCTCGTACGACGATTCCAACAAAAGGCCGTGGATGGTCTAACACATGCGATTGGAAACACGCCCCTGGTACGGCTCGTGTCCTTGCCGGGCCAGCTTTCGTATTCTGACTTGCGCCTGTGTTATCCCACGGCCTCCTTTCTCGCTCTGTTTCACGCGTCGCGTCGCGTCGCGTCTGCCTCGTGTCACGTGTGCTGGTGTGCGCGGGTCGCTCACTACTACAGATCTTGCTCAAATCACTGTCCGAACGCACGGGGTGCCAGATTCTCGGCAAGGCGGAATGGATGAACCCTGGTGGAAGCGTGAAAGACCGCGCGGCACTGGGCATCGTCAAGGATGCTGAGGAACGCGGACTGTGCGTGCAGTTGGCTGGCTGCGTCTCGTGAACGGAACAGCTGACCGTGTCCTGAGTGATTGCTTGACAGTCTCAAACCTGGCGGCATCGTCGTGGAAGGTACAGCCGGTAACACAGGCATCGGTCTCGCCCATGTGTGTCGCGCAAAGGGCTACAAGCTCGTCATCTTCATGCCGGATTCGCAGGTTTGGGTTTCATGGTATTCAGCACTTCACGTTGACACTCACATCTCACTGTCACAGAGCAAAGAGAAGATCGACCTTCTTCGTCTCCTCGGCGCAGATGTCTACCCCGTCCCTGCAGTCGCTTACGAGAACCCAGCCAATTACAACCACCAAGCACGCGACTATGCTGCGTCGCTCGCGCCACACGCCTTCTGGACACACCAGTTCGACAACACGAGTAACGCGCGCATACATTACCTCACCACCGGCCCGGAAATATGGGAACAGACCGAGGGCACCGTCGATGCGTTTATTTGCTCGACCGGCACGGGAGGCACCCTTGCAGGTGTGGCGAGGTATCTGAGGGAGAAGAGTGACGGGAGGGTCAAGAATTACTTGGCGGACCCGCCCGGGAGCGTGTTGTATAGCTACATCACGAGCGGTGGGACCCTCACCGAGCGATCGGGGAGCTCGATTACCGAGGGTGAGTGCCGAGTGGCTATGTTGTGCGAGGCTGATGGTCTGTGGGTCTATAGGTATTGGCCAGGGACGTATCACGGACAACTTGGCTACGGAGATCAAGCATATCGACGGCGCGCTTCATATCCCGGACAGCAAGACGATTCTGATGGTGTACGACTTGCTGGATAAGGAGGGTATCTACCTCGGTGCGAGCAGTGCGCTGAACGTCGTCGCGGCTGTCGAACTCGCCGAAAAACTTGGACCTGGTGCGCTCCCTCTTCTTCTCGCACGAGACTAGTTGCTGACCACATACTTACAGGCAAGACGATCGTGACGGTGCTGTGCGACGGCGCATATCGTTATCAGAGCAGGCTGTTCTCGCGCAAGTGGCTCAAGAGCAAGCACTTGTTGGGTGCGATCCCACCACACTTGGAGAAGTACATCGTACTCGAGTAGGAGTAGTCTATCGAGGCATATGTACAAAAAACCAAACACAATACGAACGAGTTCAAACGCAATCAACGGGTGCACGGATAGACGTCATTAGTATCCGGTCCCTGCTCGCTCAAACCGAGTTGCAAAGCTTAGGTAAGGCTTTGCAAGCAACTCGGCAGCCGGGCAAAGGCAAATCGGTCGCCACCGCCACCCGAGTCCGCCCGTTGCTCGCCTCAGCGTGCCGTTAAGCTCTGTCACCATGACATGCCGACCTCGGCGACCGACAGCCAGCCGCGCGTGCCTGCCCACTTCAGTCAGACGCGTCACAAACTGATCAGTGCGCAGGCGCGCTGAGTGAGATGAACACGTATGCGGCGGTCTTTGTTGACACGAGCGCAGGCGTGGCGACACGGCGATTGCAAGAGCGCGGCGCCTGATTGTGATGTCTGAGCGATGGTATGCAGCATGTATGCGCGTTGCGCCAGCAAGAAGGACGTGCGCCTCGTTGCAATGGTCGCTTGTTTGGCGAGTTAACGTTACAGCCCATCATCGGACCGGAAGGGCTCGATGGTTTCGATTGTCGATGGCGCGGAGGCAGATCGGAACGGTGACACCGCGTATGCTCACGCGTGACCACCGCCGCATGCGGCACTGTATGCATCGTGCCCTGCGCGCGGCGACGACACCGTTTCTCCGCTTTCTTCGCAGACTGCAGGGCCAACGCGTCGAGCACGCGGTTATCGCATCGCACGCCACAGGCCATTGCGCTCAATGGCCCATCCGACTCCTAGAAGCACTGCGAAACCGTCCCCGCGGAGAACACGCCCTCGAGTCGAAACAGCGCTTGGAAAGTGGATCGTTTCGTCCGCACCAGACGCCGCGCGCGTAACCCGAGGCAGACTCTGAGCTTCTTCAACGTGCGCTTTCCCCACACGGGTCAAGATCGACCCCACCTGACAGAGCATCTCAGTGCAGGGATTCTCGTCCAACTCCGATCAGAGAGCAACTGCGCCAGATTCCATCCTGATAACAGGGTCGCAGCCATTGGAACTCGTTCCCTGGCCGGTTCCCTGCTTGTTGAAGATGAGATTGTAGCGATCCTAGGGCCGATAAGTAGATCAGGGTCGATCAGGCAGGGTGGCCAATGGTCCGATTGTGCGTGACAAGCCAACCCGTCCGGGGAGGCCCTGCCGGTGAGAAACAGCTCAAAGCGTCTAAAGATTAAGTTAATTCGTACATGATGCAGAATGTGCATAATGAAATCCGGGGTCGCCTGCTGGTGGAGGCTCTCTATCCGTGCGCATTCCAGCCGACGCTCCGCCCCCTACAATGCTGCCGATGATACAGGTGGCGACCGCGCTTTTAGTGCTCCTTTTCCTCTCCCCTTCAACTCAAAGCTGGCGAATGCCAGATCATATCCGCCAAACTCGTAGTTGATTTTATCAGTACGGCGGTATCCTCGTGCTGCCAACGCCTGTAGGAACGCGCGTTGTGCCCGCTCTACCTGACCCTCCGGGAACAGCTCGTCCAGGTCAACCATCTGACGATGGGCGGCATATTCGCCGTCATTTTCAATAGCAGACGATCCGGTCGTGGAGATGGAGGATGTGGTGAGGGTGGTAGAGGTGTCTGAGCGAACAGGTGCATTTGGCCTCAAAGGAACGGCAGTCACGTCTTCCTGGTCCGCCTCCGATGTGACATGCGACGATGAGGATGTCGGCACCGACCCAGACGAGAGAGGTGAAGGTGGTGGCGAGTCCGCTGGAGCACTCACGAAGAGCGTCACACTCAGTCGTCCAGGCTGGAACACATTGACGACACGCTGCACCAGTGTTTGCAGGTCGGGCATTTCTATTTGGCCTCCCGGCAGCCGCCTTCTGTGCGCGGGTGCAGCACGCAATTGTACGTTGCACTCGAAGCTGGCATAGCTCCAGCCTTCCTCGGGCGTGACGTGAATCGTGTAGTAACCTTCTGGCACGTCATGTGGCTGGTGTTGAAGCCCCGGCGCGGTAGTAGGCAGTGCAACCAGTGCATTTGCACTGTACCCACACGGCGTAAATGCGTAGGCATCGAGCTTTGTGGCGGTGGGTGGGAAGATAGCGGTGATGCCAAGCTGGTCTGACAGCGCGATTCCATGTGCTTGTGCGGCAGCGTCGTCATCTACTGGCAGCTCTTCCGTGAAGAACGGCGTCCGCGCTGGCAGAGCGAGATCGGACATGAGAAGTTCGATCGTATAATCCTCTGGCGCATCCACGTCGTCCTCTGGGATACCCTCTGGCTGTTCGATCTCGATGTCTGCGTCGGGTCCGTGTGGTGTGGTCATATACAGCAGCCAGTGGTCGCCGTTGACCTTGCCGACAGTGTATGCCGCACCTCCACCAGTGGGACCGAATATTTCGTCCAGAAACTTGACCTCGGCGGTCCAGTCGGTGTGTGGTCCGCTCTGACGCTCAGGGAACATGAAACTCTTGCGGCTGTAGAAGCAGCGCCATACGCGCGATAGTCCGCACAGGTCGCGTGCGATATCGAGGATGCGCGGTAGACCGAGGAGGTTGAGTGTCGTGCCGCATGTCTTGAGGATGAGTTTGTGGGGAAAGACGAACAGCGACGATTCGCTGAGGAGGTATGCATCGATATGTGCACCCGAGACGACGCTCAGGACCTTGCACTTGACGATGGCCAGCATCGACTCCCAGACGTGGCGCTTGACAGCGCGCAGGCCGGGTCGCGACGGATCGTCCGAGTGAACGTCTGCATGGGCGAGGATCGGTGGCAGGGCACCGGCGTGAGGAGCAAACCAGATTTCGAGGAGCTTCTCTGGACCCTCAAACGGTGCGATGTTGTCCGATGCAGACATGGCGAGTGTGAAGGCGAGACGAGCTAGAGGGACGAGATCGGAGTGGAAATATGTGGCCTCAACAGCTAGCGATTGCACGGGACCAGATGAATGGTTTTGTGAAGGGATCGAAGAGCATGCAGCGAAGGATGCAAGACAAGGAGGAAAGATCGTCCTCGGAGCTCGAAAAAGATGGGCGCCAGCCACGGGCGAAAATCCCGTGCGATTCTTCCGCTTTGATCTCTCTTTGACCTGTTGCCAGGCTGTTACAGCATGTTCTTTTCATTCTCGCCCGACCATGATGACGGAATGAAGGAAATAATGCTAATGATTGCCTCTACCGCACACATGGTCAGCACAACATTCTTATTAGTGGTCACTTGTACGTGCTCTCCCGTCGTTGTCAGCCACATTCTTATGTCTCTGACGTCTTCCACAGCGCTGACCATTGCATCCAACACCCTGCTGTGCGTGCCGCGCGCCAGCTTGGACCCAGTGGAAGAGGCTCGTCTGGCCAATATCTCCGCCTCGGGTGCAAGGCGACCGCTTGTCCTGGCTTTGACTGCGCTGGCCGTGATCGGCCAAGTCTTTGCTGTCATCCTCGGTCCCGTTGACTTTCGCCCACAGTGGATTTCCATGGCTGTGTTCGCCGCATTGTTTTTGTGCTGGTCATTCTGGGTGCCTTGGCTGGAGGTCGGTAGTGTGCAAGAGAGGCTGCCGCTGGTACCACGCCCAAGTGAGGTCGAAGGCGAGGCTACCGAGCTTCAGAACGAGGAACGCTTCTTCAAACACTGGAGACGATGGGTCGGCATAGTCTTGCTGCTTCTTGCTGACAGTTGCATTTTCATGGGCATCATGTAGCAATGAACGCGATGTAACAATTGCGTGTTGCGCTCCTGTTCGATCACGTGTCACTCGCCAGACATACCAAAACCGCCGCGACCGACTAATTAGGCCACATTGCTAGCTATCAGGGGTTACACGAATATTTAGTTGGACAAACTTCCGCTTATTGATTGTTACTTGGCTACAGCATAAGCATGCATGGAGCCACATTCAGCGATGAATGCGAAGCGAAGGTGTCACGAGCAAGGAAGTTAGATTTGGTCTTGAAATTTGATGTAATGAGGGAAAGAGTGCAAATGATGCACGGGAACGTGCGTTGGTACACGAATATTTAGTTGGACAAACTTCCGCTTATTGATTGTTACTTAGCTACAGCACAGGCATGCATGGAGCCACATTCAGCAATGGATGCGAAGCGAAGTACTAGTGGTCACGAGCAAGGAAGGTCTTGAGATTTGATGTCATGGGGTAAAGAGTGCGAACAATGCACGGGAATATGCGTTGGGTTGTAAGATTGAAACGGCTCCCGCGATAATCTTAGCCCATAGGTTTTGCCAAATTAGTTCAATTTGAATATGAATACATACGGCTGATACCGGTAGTAGACTGGCGGAAGATCTGCATCCACGCTTGTCCTCAGCTCATCACCTCTGCTACACCACACCTCCCGCATCGACTCTGTTCTTGTACAGATACAGATGTCAGCTGCACCTGGGACAGTGACATCGCAGCAGCCGCTGCGCGTGACGAGCGACACTCAACAAGGTCTGAGAAGCGCGCCAATGACAAGCGCGCCCGAAACATTGCGGCAGTTGGACAGCCGTCGCCCAGTGTCTCTGGCTGCAGACGACTCAGATGACGACATTGAGGACGAGCTCGATGGCGACGATCTACACGACGGCGAACCTACACCAGTGGCGTCTGGCTCTGCTGGTGTGGCCACCGGCGCGCCTCGCCGTCGACACAGGTCCACATTCTCAAAGAAAGATTACCGAGATATGGTCAGCCACCTCAAATCAAATTGGACAGCTGCTTGCAAAGACTGCCGCCTCTCATTCTGGGCCCCTCTCGTCCGGACTGTGCGTACTCGGCTAATTAATCAGCTTAGAGGTACAACGCTGACTACGGCACGCATCACATCATTAGGATGACTCTCAAAAGCGCGGGCCGGAGGTGTTCGCTCGCATGTATAAAAGGCGAAGGATCTGGATGCTTCAGCAAGCAGGCATTCTTCAAGACAGCGATGCTTCCGTAAAGACGTGAGTGTCCGCACCATCGCCTCCATTTTCATCTCGCCTCAATTTGTGGCAGATCATCAAAACAGCATGTCCCGCAACCTTCCATCACTTCTAGCCTATATCCAACGTCTTCTTCAACCGACTTAGCGCCGACCAACTCTGCTCATATGACGAAACGGCCGACCTCAGATTCAGATATGGTTCCGGGTGTTTCAGCAAGTGCGGCTAAGGGGTCCTTGAGGACTCTTCGAATGTACACCGAAGCTGAAGATGCTGCCATGGTTCAGTACTGCGTGGATCGCCCAGAGAGCAACCCACTTCAGAACAGGTTCTGGCGTGACTGGGAGCAGCCAGTGGTGAGCAGATACCTGTCTACACACGACCGTAACTCTCAACGGCTGTCATAGAACTCCGGGGAGAAGCGTCCAATCTGGTCCCTCGTTCAACATTCCCGTTCGCAGTCCTTCCAACAACAACTGCGCCGTGCTTTGGACAATTCAGTCGCCTCAAAATCGAACTTGATCCCACCGCAATCGGCGCCAGTTAAGTCAGAACCTGCGACCGACAATGGTTCTCGCTCGCTCGACAAGTCTCATCATATGACGGACGAGCGCGGCTTGCCACTGTTCCGAGAGGCGAGCTCTTCGTCCGACGATTCCTCAAGCTTCATTAGATCGGGACCGAGCTCTTCTCCTTCTCCTGGCCCCCGTCCATCTGTCGACATGATGCAGGCGCAAGTACATGCTTTGGAGTTCGCAACCGTTGGATTCCTGGTGGGTATGCAATATGCTCAACCTAACTGTGACAAGCCGTCCGCCGAGTTCGTCGGTCATCTGGTGGGCACTCCAATCCCGCAATTGTTCTTCTCACAGAAAGCTAATTGTTCTAAAGATGGAACGCGTCGGTCAAATCTTTCAAGAACGCGGAGTGGGCTGGTTTCAAGGTCCCGGAGCTGGACGCCAGGCGTACGAAACGCACAAGAGTGATGTCCAGACCCTTCTCGACCGCCTTACACAGCCAGCACCGCCGCCTGGTATCGAGGTTACGCCATTTCAGCCCGACGATATGCAAATTGACCCTAATCTTGACTGCTCGCGGGAAGCATCGCTCGCACCGACTGCCGAACACTGCACATAGCTCTTGCCTTCGTTCTGTTAATATCTTTCCCGCCCGGTCACAGTTGTAGCAGCATCAATAGGCTCCGCGCCCTTCGTCACATAGTTCCACGGTCCCATCTGTTTGTTCCTTTCTGTCTTTCGCAGTCACTCTGCTAGCCATCCCATATACAATCGTACCTGATTGGCTGGCACCAGCTGACCTTACACACTGCTCGTCGCGTCCTTGCGTGACTCTAAACCATCCTCTCGTCACGCGCTAAATGCAAGCCCGGAGTCGCCGCGCCGCGCAGGCCCGCCCAGGGTTGCTCAACGTTCACGCTCGTCCCTTTGGGGAATCTTTGGGATCCAAGCTTGGAGCAGCTGACGTCGTGCGATACGACTACTGGTATGGTCGCGTGCTCCTTAAGCGCATTCGCCGCGGATGCCCGCACATTCCGTCTCAGCTGTCATTGATAAATTTTCGCGTTTTGATTGCCTACAAGATCGAGCTTAAAAAGGCGGACGCGTTAGTTGGATTTTGAAACAGCCCTCTTTCCGTTCCCTGCCCGTTCTCGTTTCGTCTCTGGTTCTTGCTGCCGCCGCTTTTGGCCTCCACCAACTCTGAGACTTTTCCACCACCAACCTCCTCGTCATGCCACTAATCAACACGGCTGCCTTGGCCGCACATAATGCAGCAGCAGCACGCGCTTTCGATAAAACAAGCGATGAGGTCGACGAACTCAACATTCTTCTCGGCAAGCAAGCACCATCCGCCACCGAATCCAGCAAGGCACCCGTTGCCTCTACATTCGTCAGCACGGACGACAAGCAGTTCAGACAGTACGAAAACGCCAGCGACCGTGTCAAGCGGTTCTACGCCGAGCAGCACGCTCGGCAAACTGTCGAGTTTAACGTTGCGGTGCGCGAGCTTTTTGAGCGGACGCGCGGAGAGAGGGCCCGTATGGGTGTATGGGACGCATTGGAGCTGCTTGGCACTCTCGTTGACGAGAGTGATCCTGATGTGCGTATGATGTGATTTGTTCTGGGGTGCTGTGGCGAGACCTTGCGCTGACGTCTGTTTGCCACCCTCTCTGCCGCAAACAGACTGAGCTCACACAGATAGAGCATGCTTTCCAAACTGCCGAGGCCATGCGACGCGATAACCAGCCGGAGTATATGCAAGCCGTCGGATTGGTCCATGACCTCGGCAAGCTGCTCTTCTTTTTCAACTTCCCTGGTGGCGAGTTTCAGACTGGCGCCAACAGCTCGCCCGCGCCAAGCCAACAATGGTCTGTCGTGGGAGACACGTTCCCTGTTGGCTGTGCGTTCTCGCCGAGCATTGTGTTGGCCAAAGACACGTTCGCGGCCAACCCGGACTCGACGGATCCCCGGTACACGAGCGAGTGTGGCATCTACGAGCCTGGCTGCGGAATTGACAACGTGATGATGAGCTGGGGCCACGATGAGGTTCGTACCAGTTTCCGTGACAGTAATGAGCAAAGTCGCTGACAAAACCTTATTCCAGTATCTGTACCGAGTGCTCAAGGGTCATTGCGAGCTGCCCGAGGAGGGCCTGGCTATGATTCGGTACCATAGCTTCTACCCGTACGCACTCCTCGCCTGTCTGTTTCCTCTTGAACTCACGGATGTGCTACAACAGATGGCACCGCGATAACGCCTACTCGCATCTCATGAAGCCATCCGACGAGAAGCTCCTCAAGGCGGTCCGTGCGTTCAACCCGTATGATCTTTATTCCAAGGCGGACGCCGCTCCAGACGCCGAGGCATTGCAAGCGTATTACAAAGGTCTCGTGGCGCGCTGGTTCCCCCACGAATTGGACTGGTGAAAAGTCATAGAATTTGGCTGTGGGCAATGGTGCCCGATGGATAGACTTTCGATATGCTACTGAGTATAATCTCAGTCCGACAGCGGGGTTGATTATAACATAGAACGCTGCATTCAATTGTAATTGGCTAATCTGTACTTTATCGATATACTACTTTCGGCCGGCTGGCCGTTTACGCTCTAGCTCCTTCTCGGCAGTGATACAGCATCAACTGTGAGGGACTTGGTCCTAAGCGGTTGAGCGTTGAAGCGAGCAATCCGATACCTGTTCTCTCCTCGGCTCCCTTCATATCAACATGTCCTAATCCGCCTCTCTGAAGCCGACTGCAGCGCATAATCATCGAGCAACATTAATTGGTTTGTTCGTCGATATATCACGCCGCAAGAAGTTGCGCCAGCCGGGCCATAAGTGCAGTTGGTCCATACGACGCCTCCAAATCCAAATAAGCACGCTCAGGCGATCCTGAGAGGATTGTTTCGTCCTCACCCGCAGTCCACCGATGCTCCCCTTCTTCAGTTGCTGAAGATTTCGCTGGTTCTTCGCGCCGAAGTAAGGACGATCGCCGGCTTTTGCGTACGAGCGTGCCGTCGCCGAAATCAACGCTAGGTATGAGTTGGAGTTGTAGCATGCTTAGTCTCGAGGAGACCGGCGTTGCCTTGGCGGCGGGTAAGTCCTGCTCGTCCTGCTGGCTATCTGCGGCGCTACCAATATCCTCCTCGTCACGAGCGATGGTTATCCGCTCGACTTCGATATCATCACCTGTAATATCGCCTAATGCTCTCTCCGCCTCCCGCTCAGCTGCAAAACGCATTCTCGCCAGGACAGCGTCCGCCGTTGTGAAGCTTAGTCCAGCACCCGCACCTTCCCAGACCCCGCGTACGATCGCTTGCGAGAAGCCGTGATTGGCACTCATTCGACGCAGCGCACGTTCCGTGATATCACCATGCGGAGAGGGAGAGGATACCGGTTTTTCGACATCTGGTGCGACAGTTATGGACCCGCCGAAGGTTTTGCGCCGCGGGATAGCTAGAGAGGCTACAGACTGGCCCGTGCCACGAGTGGTAGGGCTTGTTACGCGGGACGAATCGTTTGATGGAAGTGCTGGCGCTCTGAGCTTGAACTCGTCCAGCAGCGTCGGACGGAAGTCAAAGGAACCACGGGACCGCTTCTTACCGCCCTTTTTGTTGGACGCGGTGAAGGGCGATGCCGCTATCTGAGGGTTGGTGAAGGTCGGTACGAAGGCTGTAGATGTGTTGGATCTGCGAACCGGACTGGACTGGGATGAGGCTGCCGTTACGACACGCGAGAGATCTGGAGACAGGTGCCGGGGATGCACAAGCGACTTGTTCGACTTTAATTGCTGGCCATGCGTCGCAAGCGGTGAGGGATCGCGTGAGGAAAGCGGCGAAGCAGTAGGTTTACTCGGAGATGAAGGAGGAGCATCGTCGCCATTGATCGAGCTGGCCGTGACGAATATCTTCTTCTCACGCGCAGCTTTCCAGTGCAACAGCGTGGGTGCAGGTGTGGGTGAAGCGGTAAGCACGTTCTTCTGGGGCGTATCGCTCGAACTCTCGGCTGCAGGATCCAGCGGAGTGTCGCTCGCGACATCCTCATCCCCAAGCATGGAAGCAGAAGGTGCACCGTCCTCCTCATTGTCACTCTCGGGTTCGGACTGTGACTTAACTAGCCGCGTCATATCCGGCGCGTAACCGTCGAGGTGGCCGCCGTTGTCGTCCCATACAGCATCCGTATCTGCGCCGTCAATATCCGCATGCGTAGCGTCCTCGCGCTCGACTGAATGTTCGCGGTCAAAGTCCACCCCTATTTTCTCGTGATCGCCGTCGCCCATTTTAGACTGTGCGGGCAAGATATCCTCAGGAGCTGCGCGTCCTTTGCCCTTGTTGTTCCTTGTGGCTGATGTGTGCGAGACGACAGATGCGGACGAATGCGAACTTTCAGCCTGAGGCTGCGCGACTAACACCGGGTCTCCCAGAGCAAGACCAAGGCCGTCTGGTGGTACATCCGGAGCGGCTGCAGGTGCGAAGCTGTCATCCGTGTCAGAGTCGTACACCCGCGGAATGGATTTATGTGGTTTGGTCGGGCGGGGTCTTGGTGGTCGTACTACTGCCTTGGTAGGGCCGTCAGACGACGAGTAGCCTTGATCTTCAGCAAAGGGTCTCGACGAGGCTAACGAAGATAACGGCTGTGGTAGTTTGGGATAAAGGTTTGGCGATGGTGAAGGTCCTGTTCGTACGCGTGATGCTGTCGCTGTCGGCTCATAGGTTCCCGGCAACATCGCCTCTGATGCCAAATCAACCCCAGAATCAATTTGAAGCTCTTCTGGTTGGTCTTTGTTGGACACAACATCGTCCGCGTCGTCGTAGTCGACACCATTGTCGATGAGCCGAGCGGGGTCAAGAATAGGCAACCCCAGATCAGCCATGTTGCGTAGCGCATATCTGCGAACAAAGATTCAGACATAGAGCTGACCGTTTAGTAATGGTATACTGACGGGTCGTCGAGTGAAAAGGAGTTGTCGCGGTGTGCGCCCGGTGGCAGGAGAACGCGCTGGTGTTGCAATTTACGCCGCTTGGGCTGTGGCTGCTCCTCACGATCGTCCGGTTGACGTTTACTATCTGATTCCTTGAGAACGCGTCGAACCCAGCTGTCGAAACGATCCGCGTTCTTCACATAATACGCTCGCCAGCTCACTGCGGAATGTCGCTGTCCGCCAGGCCACTGACCACTTTCCTGCAGAGCAAAATACCAGCAAGAATAAGACTTAGAGCCAAATAGCAGGAGACCAGGGTATTCATGGGCCAGATTTGTTGTTCGCATTCACCTCCAAAGCCTGCCACAGCTTCTGGCCATGACGATGATCTCCTTCAGGATTAACTGCAGCAAGAAACTCGGCGATAGTTCTCTCGTCTGAGGGTGTGAAGGGTACGTGTTGAGGTCGGTGAGCAGGGGGACCGGCGCGCAGGCCAAGCATCGGGCTAGATGATATGTGACCAGACGAGACTTCAGAAGGGGGAAACGCGGCGCGTCGGCAAATTCCACGCACGATGGAACGGCCTGCCCACCTATCCCTCATCCTCGACCTTGCCCCCACACAATGGCACCTCTCCGCACAGTCCGCTCAACACCCGCCGCTCTCTCTGAGCGCGTTCATGTCATGCACGATGGCCTTTGTCAACGCGCATGTTGGTGGCAGCCACAATAATAGTCTCACGGTCTTTGGAGCATTGCCTGGCAAGAGGTACGCGCGCGCAGGATTGCTAAATACACTATCTTCACACTCTAATTACATTGCATTTACCCAGTGTTGTCCTCTATGCTGCCGATACACAGTCAACGCGGGCTACAGCACCCACTCCAGAAAGCTCTTTTGCTCCTTTCCACGCCATCAACTCGACCGTCATTCAACGTGTCCAGGAGGAACTTAAACTGATTGGCAATCCTGCAGAAGAAGGTGCGCTCACATGCTATCTGTGCTCAATGTGGCGACTGACAACTCGCTGTAGAACCAACTGGTCTCGTTGGCGCGCTGACCAAGGCACTGTGCTGTACGTCTATCTCTGTCATTTCTTCGGCCAGCTCCTCAAGTCGCTTGCAGATATCAACCGCATTGTGCACCCGCCTCAGTCGACCAACCCTGCAGATGTGCCTGTTCCTCGTGTTTTGATCCTCTCCGTCTCGCCCGACCTCTCGACCTCCTATATCCCTTTGATGAACTGCATCTTCTCAGCTCAAAAGCTGCGCGCCATCATCGACGTTTGCAGGATCTACGGACCAGATGCCGTTTTCTTGCAACAGGCGGCGCATTTGACTGGTGGAAGCTATGTCGTTCCTGAGCGACGCGACGCGCTGTTGCAGTGCCTAGTCGTGAGTTGCCACTTTTGAACTGCAGAATTCATGCTCAAGTGTCCCCAGATGAACTTCCTGTCTTCGCCAGCGGTTCGCAAATTCATGGCCGTGGCGACGCAAGAAAAGATCGACTTTCGCGCCGCCTGCTTCTGTCACCGACACATTATCGACGTCGGCTACGTCTGCTCCGTGTGCCTCTCGAGTTCGTCACAATCGCCGCTACACACACCTCATTCTTGCTGACCAGGAACTTCTTCTAGTCTTCTGTACGCCAATTCCTGTGTGCACAACCTGCAAGTCCCGATTCCCCGTCAAGACGTATCTGCGCCTCAAAAACGCCGGATCAGCTCCCTCTTTACCGAGCGGTTCTGCAGCTCCCTCGCGCGCGTCGACGCCAACACGCAGCTCATCGCCCGTACTTACGGTGCCAACTTCCGACCCTTCCCCAAGTCTGCAGCGGCAGGCAGTTGGTGGCGGGCACTCACGCCCGCCTGGGAACGTACCACCGCGGCCGCTTGGGAACGGACCGTCACGCAATGGTGTGTCGATGAATGGTGGGCATGGGCCAAATGGCTTCAACTCGGACGCCCCTCGCGCTCCATTTGGCAGCCAATACCCGCCGCCTGGAAGGAGGTGAAATCTTGGATCGGAGTAGAATTACGAGAGGACTATCTTGATAGAACTCTTTGTACCCCATCTACAGCGTCTGAGCGGACAGTAATAAAGACTGTGCGATGGTTCAGTTCGGCTCTTTCTCGGGCGGTGTGTACTCAGACGGGGCTGGCGATGCGGTTGTACCTATGGAACAGGTACTTACTGTCTTTCAAGCGTCGTTTCAGCTCTCATCGATCGTTCCCGAGGACTGAGGAGAGACCATAATCTTTGACACTCCGCAGTTGCATCTTTACCAGTAGATCCTCTCCACGACAAGTCAAACAACGCACCAGTTATCGTCCTGTAGCCTCTGCATTTCAATATGCAGTCTATAGCCCCTATTTCGCGATTTCCAATTCACGCCGGGCACTGAACGATGTTACAACGTGTTGGATACGCATTGCACAGCATACCACGGCTGCGCACGTCTTCACCATCGACTGTCATGTTCCTCGTCCTTGCCGCACTGCTCTCCCCAGCTCTCGCAACGACCTATTGGCGCGTTCCTCCCCCGCGTTACATCCCAAACATCTGGCGAGATGAAGGAGAGTGCCAATTGCGCGCCTGGGTGCGCGCTGAGGACCTGCGCCAGAACGGGGTTTCGCACGGTGTGTTCTATTCTCGTAACACATACATGAACTTGCGATCTGACGCAATATACGTTCAGGCGAGTTTAGAGTAAGGTTGTTGGAGCCGTGCGCAGTTGATGAAATGGCTGCCGTGCGACTGCACCTCCGTCTCGATGAGTTCATGGAACATGCAGAAATGCCGTACGTCGTGCATTCTTGCATTACGACTAGCCATAGCTCTAATTCCAATTCTATTAGCCAAGAGATGCTAGATATTCCGAAATGGGACTGGGAGAAGAGTAGTAACGCCTTCACCAGTACTTCAAACACGACTGTATTCAACTCAGCAACCGAGTGGATTCTGACGCCGGATGCTGGTGCGCGATTGCTACTCTAACTTGTCGCAATGGCTCATACTGAACCTCTATTCAAGTTGCTGCTGCAAAGAGTGACAGTGGCCTGGTCATGCCATTCTCAGTTGTCATGCCCAACGTTCGCTTCCCGCGTGGGGTGTTTCCGCTCATATTCGGTCATGAAGACCCCGTAAGCCTTTCGCACGTTCGAGGTGGATGTAGAATTACTGACGCAGCTGCCAGGATCGACACGTATTGGTTAATTTGGGTCTGGCATATCGCTATGTCGCAACCATTCGATATATCAACGGCACGGAGGAGTCGACGGCTGCCGGGTTCACCAGCTTCATCGAGGAACCTTCTGGTAGTCCTTCTTCATCGGGACAAGAACCAGTAGAAACGAGCATCGTTTTGAGTCGCAGCAAGACCCCTCTAGAGGAGGAAGACTGGTGTCCTTTTGAGGCAGCGTCTCAACTTGGTCTCAAAATAGTCTTCCCTAAAGGAAACATCGTGACTCCAGGCCAGAACATCGTCTTTGAGGCGGCTCTAGAGTCAAGCGACCCTCCTGGTGCAACGACCGACCTGTCCATCAGTTTCAACCTCCAAGCCCAATCCGATGATCCTTATCTGGCGGGCAACCAGCTCACGTATCCGGTACATTTCAACCCACTTCGTACACCGTACCGTGATGAAGGCTCTCCACGCGATCTCGGTGGACCGCTTACATCGTCCCTTTCAACTTTCCGCGTCCTCATCCCAAGTACTGCGCCGCTCGCGTCTCGAACGACCTACTTCACGCCAGGCGCAGTCTTGGTTTTACGTGTCACGCGCAAATGGAACCAGACAATTTCGTCGCCGATTTGGGGTACGGAGGGAGGGTTGCTTCCTGGCGACTATACGGACGCGGCCTCTATTTCTGGCGGTTGGGCACTCGGCGACTGCGATAATCCTTGGCACAAACAGCGGCACTACACAGGGTCATTGGAGGTCAGCTTGGCGAGAGAACAGGAGAGAGGTCACAGCTACCTCTCCGCAGATTTTGTGTTGGCTCCAAAGCTTCTGCAAAATCAGGTTGTGCACGACGTTGATGTTGACTTCGAGTTGGTCCGACCTGAGAAGCGAGAGTCGGTCTTCCGGGGCCTTCGATTCCTTGACAAAATCCAGGAGCCGGTTCATGAGCTCGAGGGCTTCATTGGCCAATACGTTGGATCACTCTGGTCGAAGTACCGGTCGGAGCATCCAATCACATCCGCTCTGGCGGTCGACGACGTACGTGATAGCAATCAACATGTGTTTTCGTAGATTTAAACACGTTGTATTCATCGCATTATGTCCCAAAATCACAAAAAAAGTTTCATTATATGCTACAGATCGTGCTGCTAAATATATTCCGTGGTGTAGTACAGCTGGAGAGTATCCTGGCGTCAGGTCGTGATCTCATGCATCCTCCTCACCACCTAGCCCATGGACGACGTCATCCATTCTCCTCCGCATCAGCGATGCCTCTGCCAACAGCGGGGTTTTTATCCCGTTCGGTGTCGCAGATCTTGTCCCGGCACTGGCGAGCTGCCCCGCCCGGGTCTTGCCTTGTGCCTTGGCGACATCTGCGACGGCAGGTGCGTCCAGGACAACCTTTCCGAGAGCCTGTGGAGGCGTGGAAGGTGCAAGAGTCTCCTCGCTGCTGGGTGACGTGGCTCGTGCCTTGGCTGAGCTCATGAATGTCGGTGCTCCCCGCGGCGGGCTTCTCGAGCTGGTCCTCCGGAGGCCGAGACCAAAGTCGGGACGAGCGGCGGCATTGGCACTGTATCTCCGCTCGGCGAAAGACTCCCGCTGAGCGCCGATGTAACTTCCTTGTCCGTTCCATGAGCCGATAGCAGTGGAAGCAGAGCCGGAGCTCTCGCGGCGGGAGTTCCAATAACCGGCTCCAGGACGCTCGGATGGACTGGACGAGAAGGAGTCAGAGAGCGGCCGCTCGCGAGGGACGGCAGTGCCGGCGCTGCTCGAGCTGAGTCGTCGCGTGGCGAACGCGCTCCCCGGCGGAGGAGAACGCCGCTTCTTTGGGACCATCATGAGCAGATCTGCCTCTTCGACCTCGGAAGTCTCCGTTTCGCTTGAGACCGCTACTGGAGCGCCGAGGTCTGGAACGCGAGTTGTAGGTGTGCCGCTGGAGAGTGGTCTCGCGCGAGGGCGTGGACTAGAGGCTGCCACTGGGATGCCGCGTGGCTGTTGCGACGGCATTGTCGGTTGAGGCTCTGGCAACAGGTCAAACACTTCACCAATCCACTCGCCAATCCGGGCAATAGTAGCGATTGCATCGGGTAAGATCGCGGTCATCTGCATGTAGCCATGACTCCAACCCTCGAGGATCTCGAGCTGAACCCAGTCGTCGTCGCTCTCTCCGAGCAGAGCGCGTTCTTCCTCCGTAAGCGTCGCCGGGTCTTGCTTTTGAAGTTGAGCACGTCGCACCCGCTTCGCCTCGCGTACTCGCCCACAGAATACGACAGTGTCATCAACGAAGGGATCTTTCTCCCCACAAGTCATGAGCATCTGCGGGAAGCGGGCAAGCAGAGCGTCCGGTGCGAGGATTGGACTGAGGTAGTAGTTTGTGGCCAGATCAGGATTATGTGAAGGTCCAACGTAGAGGATGGCCATTGCGCGCATCTGCAGAGGAAAAATTAGGTCGAGACGCTTGACTAGGAAGACGGGCGTACCATGCCGGGTGAGATGATCCGGTCCTGGAAGTATCCTGTCCTACTGGTCATCGCCAGCCGCGTCCCAATGGCTGCTCGTTTGCGAGGAGCCTCGCTCTGCTGTTCGCGGGCAGCAGCAAGCTCTGCTTGATGAACATCGCCAAGAGGATCGTGCGTCACATACGACGAAGATGGACCAGCATCATGGTATCGCACGTAGTCAGCAATAGGGCGGGAGGTTGGGTCGAGTTCAGCCTCGCCGTCGTCATCCGCGACGTGGCCATCATCGCCAGCAGTAGCGACTGTCTTCGCCCTCGCTCGGGTTCGTGTTGCTCTAGGGCTCGAGTCGGATGTGAATGGTGCCATGCCACCAAGACTGGAGGTCCAGCTCTTACGCTTCTTGACGCGTACATCGCGCACGGCAGACAGCGGACTCCTGTGCGCATAGTGGTCCTTCTGTTCTGCGATAGCAGCGAGTCCGACGTGACGTGATCGGTTCAATTGTCCCCGGCTCCGAGTTTGTGGGAGTGTTGAATGCTGTGACTCTTCCGTCTGGCCTTGTAGGTTGCTCTGCTCTCGTCGGAGAACACGCATATTCCCTGGTGTCATCCAACTGGTGAAGTTGAAGTCCAAGGCCGAATAGTTGAGCACCATAGCAGCCGGTGGGGGCACAGGTGTCGGGTGCTCCAAGATCTTGATCATTGTCGTCACGCAGAAGTATGCACCGCTGTCAAGGCAAGAATCAGGCCAAGCAGTGGACGTTTTCAGGCAGAACATA
>Ga0247815_10001316_pt1 | contig 19141 bp, 15 predicted proteins | sample UWRJL194509B1_FD_181014 | JGI IMG/M metagenome (GOLD analysis project Ga0247815, IMG submission 181014) | Plant litter microbial communities from Arlington Agricultural Research Station in Wisconsin, United States - UWRJ-L194-509B-1 | ecosystem: Environmental > Terrestrial > Plant litter >...
CTTCTTTTTTGCCACATCCGTAAACGAGCATTAACCCAAGTATCGGGAGTAAAATAAGTTTCTTCATTATGTTTGTTGTTATTTTTAGATAATTAGATTTAATTGATTTCCTGACCCGCGATGTAGCGCAATTCTTCAAGGTTTTTGTTCAGGTCTTTTTTAGAATTCAGCAGGATAGATTTGTTGTCTAAGTAAGCATCAACAAAATCAAGATATTCTAACATACTGGTGTTACGCTGCATGAAGTTTTTGCGGTAGCTTTCCAGAAGTTTATCTAAATCTGATTCATAATTAGCCTCGACGCTTTCGTACAATTTTTTGGTTACAATAAGATCTTCGTAAGCTTGCAAAACCTCAGATTGTACGCTTATTGTTTTCTCTTCGGTCAATAATTTACCTTGTTCGATTGCTATTTTAGCCGCTTTTATATTCCCTTGATTTCTATTAAAAAACGGAAGATCCAAAGCAAAACCAAGTCCCACGAAATCGTTCATCGTACTGGCACCACGATCGTAGCTAATGCCCAGTGTAACGTCTGGCGTTCGCATTGCTTTTTCGTATTTGTACTTATTATCGTTGTAATCATTTCCTAACTTAATAACTTTCATATCAGGACGATTTTCTATTGCCGAAGCCATAAGATTTCCCAAGTTGATATTTTCGATATTTTTATGGTCAGGAACAAAACCCTCATCTGTAAGTTTGATGTAGCTTGTAGCAGGCAGATTCATCAAAACCTTCAGTTCCTTTTGTAATGAATTGTTTTCTTTCTTTAAATCGCTGATTTCTTTTAAGAACTGCAATTCAGATGCTTTTAGTCGAATGTATTCGCCACGGCCAATATTTCCCTGAGCGACCTGATTGCCATATCCTTTTAGCATGGTTTGCATTGATGAAAGTTGTTTTTTATAAACCGCTTCCTGAGCCTGAGTATATTGAAGTTCAGTTAAGTTACCTCTAAATTCGATTTTTAGATTGCGCAAAAAAGTTTTAAAGTATTCTTTAGCAATATCAGCGCTCACTTTTTCCATCGCGATAAGCTTTTTTCGTTTTCCGGCAGTTTGTACGAGTTGTTCAAGTTCTGCCGTAACCTGAGTAGTTTTACCAAAATTGCCCCATAACGGCGGAACTTCCTGCGCTGTAGCATTGTGCCAAAGGTTAAGCTCACCAATCGTCAAGGTAGGATTGGGCCATAATTTAGCCTGAATCACCTGCGCGTCGGCAATGTCAATGTTTAGTTTTTCTGAAAGAAGAGCAATATTCTTATCCAGAAACAAAGCCTCGGCCTGTGTTCGGGAAAGAACAATTGTATCGTTTATTGCAGCAGTTTGTGCCACACTTTTGTGCGATACAATAACGAGTAGAGTTAAGAGTATACGTTTCAAATTAAGTTTGTTTTTAATATGTTGCAAAGCTATCTACAGCATATTAAACCCTAATTTGATGTGTGTTAGAAAGGAGTTAGAGTTACATTAGAAAACGATTAGAGTGGCGGAAAGAGCAAGGTTACCGTCGTTCCAACGTCTTTTTTGGATGTAATCGTAAAGTGAATATTATTTTGTTTGAAGATAATATTGGCCAACGAAAGTCCAACACCGCTGCCTTTTATATCATTGACATTTTTGCCCCTGTAAAAGGTTTGTTTGATAAATTTTAAATCCTCTTCGCTAATTCCGGTTCCGTGATCTTCAATTACAATTTTAAGCTGATCATCCTGTTGCAACAAACTTATTTTGATCGGATTTCCGTTAGAGTATTTTACGGCATTTTCTATAATATTGTACAAAGCAATCTTAATTTCGTTGCTGTTTCCTTTTATCGAAAGCAGTTTGTCATTGACAATTTCAATAGCAATTTGTATCTGAGAACTTTTTAACTGATATACATCCGGCAATTGATCGTTGATGTCCCAAACCAATTCATCGACCCTGAAAATTTCATTAAGTTCTGTATTGTTTCTCAATCCCGAAAGCATCATCAGCGTGTTCATCGTATCTTCGATCTGATATACGTTTTCTAATACTTTTTCAGACATTTCTTTGTATTCGGCACTAGTTCTGTCCTTTTGTGCAAATACTTCCAGATTTCCCGATATTGCAGTTAAAGGTGTTTTGAATTCATGCGAAACATAATTAATAAAGTTCTTCTGAATGATAAAAGTGTCCGAAAGTCGCTTAAATAAATTATTATACGTCTCGATCAGTTCCTGAATATCATCTTTGGTGTTTGGCGAAACAATATGGCGATCGAGCGACGATGCTTCGATTTCATTTACCTGATTGATAATATTTTTTATCGGACTGTACGCCAGATTCGAAAGCAAACGGCTCACAATATATATCGTGATTAATCCGCTTATTAAAACCAAAATCATAATGATTAATAATCTGTTGGTAATGGTTTTAAATTCCTGATCGTTTTTCTTGACAAAAACCACAAAATCACCCTGATTATCATGATAAAAACTTCCGAAATAGAAATGATGATTCGATTTAAAATTCAATTTTCGATTCTTACGAATATAATCCAGTCGCTCTGCATTTATATTTTGATCAATTGTTTTATCGCCGTATACAATCTCATTTTTGTTGTTGTAAACACGCGAAATAATCTCAAGTGAATTTTCCCTGAATTGCTGCCCAATGATCAAATGCTGATTTTCCGGTAATTCATCTTTTTCCAGATAAAAAATCCCGGTTAGTAAACATGTTTTCTGAAGTTCATTAAAAATGATTTTCTCCGAATAACTGTAAAAAGACAAATACGTAATAATAGAAGCAATGACAAAGACAACGCTAAACGTAAAAGAAGATATTAAGGTAAACCTGTTGCGAATTTTCATGACTATTCTTTAAGCATATATCCGGTTCCTTTTATGGTATGGATGAATTTATGGTTTTGTTCGATTTTGTTTCTTAAATAAGAAATATAAACATCGACAACATTTGTGTTATTATCATAATTAATGCCCCAAACTGCGTTTAAAATCTGAGTTCTTGACATTACCTTGTTTCTGTTTTCCAGTAAAAATAAAAGCAATTTGTATTCACGCGGAGACAAATCGATCAAAACATCATTTTCGGTAACTTTATGTTCTTCAGGGTTTATGGCTAAACTCCCCAAGGTGTATAAAGTTTCTACTTTATCATAATTAAATTTAGTTCTGCGCGTCAAAGCATTTACCCTCGAAATCAATTCCTTAAAATGAAACGGTTTAACCAAATAATCATCGGCACCGGAATCCAGCGCATTGACTTTATCATCAGTATCGCTGAGTGCGCTGAGCATTAATATAGGAGTATGAATTTTCTTGAAACGCATCATTTTCGTCAGCTGAATTCCGTCGATTCCCGGCAACATAATATCCATCAGGATAATATCCCAGGTATCGTGCTGAAGAAGATCTCGTGCAATCTCGCCCGTTTCAGCCAGATGCACCGTAAAATTATTTTCTTCTAAACCTTTTATAATAAATTCGCTAATGCGTTTATCATCCTCAATGAGTAGAACATTCATAATCTAATATTGTTATAATTGGTTTTTGTATGAATCAGGATCTAAAAATAAACTAAAGTTGAAATTACCTGACGAATTGTATTTTTAAGAGAAAATCAAAAATAGCAATTAATTATCGCAATCGCTGTTAAAATTAAATCTTGTAGGAAAAGAACAACCCAATTGTCATCCTGAGCGTAGTCGAAGGCTTATGAAAACAAAACTCAAATAAATCCTTTTGGAATTTGGAATTTTAAAATTTGGAATTTAAGTTTTTTTAGGAGCTATTCCTGCTGTCCTTCCAAATCTTTTCCTTGCTAAAGGAGCAAGAAAAAGGATTTTCCCTCCCATCAGGGCTAGTCAGTTGTTCCATAAGAAGATTTATTTTTTAAAAGAAAAAACCGCTTTCATTTTATACCAAGTAATTTCATTATTTTCTGAACTTTCATCCTATAAAATACTAATCCAAACTGACATGATGTTTATATAATTTTAATTTAATTTTTAATAATAATTTGAATTTCAGTTAATTAACTTTTTTTAAAGAAAGGTTTAACATCGTCTATTTTCGCTGGCTGTATGGAATTACTAATTTTAACTAAATCAAAATTAATAACGTTTTAAATACTTAAAATTATGAAAAAGAATATAGCCATATTAGCAACAAACGGTTTTGAAGAATCAGAATTATCATCGCCTAAAGCCTATCTCGAAGAGCAAGGTTGGAATGCAGATATCATCAGTCTGAAATCTGGAACAATTAAATCCTGGAAAGACGGTAATTGGAGCAAGGAATATAATGTTGATGTAGTATTAGATCAGGCAAATGAAGCAGATTACGATGCTTTGGTACTTCCAGGAGGAGTTATAAATCCTGATTTATTAAGAAGAGAAGAGGCTGCAGTAAATTTTGTACGTTCCTTTTTTGAAAGTAAAAAACCAGTAGCAGCTATTTGTCATGGTCCTCAAATTCTGGTAGATGCAGATGTTTTAAAAGGTCGTAAAGTAACTTCGTTCTTCTCTGTGAAAAACGATTTGATAAATGCGGGAGCACAATGGGAAGACTCAGAAGTAGTCGTAGACAACGGATTAGTAACCAGCCGAAACCCGAATGATTTGCCCGCTTTTAATAAAAAAATGGTGGAAGAAATTAAAGAAGGAAAACACGAGCGTCAGACAGTTTAAAAGATGTTTTTATTTATTAAGTTACAAAAAATGCAAGATCAATTTTGGTCTTGCATTTTTTTTAGTTAAATAGTTATCGGTGTTCTTCGAAGACGAAATTAAATTTAAATTAGTTCGCAGTGAGTCTTGAATAATCTACAATAAGAATTTTTCTGTTTTTTTTCTTATCAATAATTTCATAAAAAAAATACTTATCATTATTATACAACATTCTTGGCTTGAATTTTAATGAGTGTTCTTTGATAATTTTATTTTCTAAAACTTCTTTGTTTATTAAATTATTTGGGAATATTAAATATTGACGAAAGTTAGATATATGAGGATTTAAGTCTACTAATATAACCTTTATTAGAAATACAAATGATAATAATATTATTGCACTTATTATTGAAGCAAGATTGTTTTTTAACCTATCCTTATTTTTCATTTTTATCAACCATAATTTGACTTTTTCGGGATTTCGATTTAAAATCTTTTCTAATATTCCCAATACTCCTAGTAAAAAACCTCCTATTGTCATCATCAGAATGGGAATTAAAATGGTAATTTCAACGATAGTTATTGTTCTTTTTATGTATATACTTTCAAGTAGAGGCAGAGTTATTAAATAAAATGCAGTTAAAGTACAGATAACTAAAAAAATAGAATTCCAGACTGAAATTGTTTTCTCATTTATATCTAATCTGAAATTTTGTTTTCCAATCATTTTAGTACTTAATTTAAAACTAAAATAGAATACAGTACAAATAAATAATACTAAGATTCCATCGGCGACTAATTGGCTTATTGAAAAAAATCTTATGAATGAAGTGGATATTGAAGACAGTTCTAAAAGTTGCCAAATACCTCCAATTATAGTGGGTATTAATATTATGATACTTAAATTATCTTTTAAATGTAAATATTGCTTTTTAATATGAATCCTACTCACTTTTTTATTAATTATGTTTTAAGAAGATGAAAGAAGCGAAGTATTAAATCGCTGCGCAAATGTCTCTGACTTTGCATTATTTCAAACAAATATAATTGAAAAATCGAAACCTCATAAAGTGTCCGAATTTAAAACTAATTTTTTTAGAATAGTTTTTCTAGTTGTAATAAATCAAGGCAAGAACTTATGGTAAAAATTCAGGAGACTTTTATCAAGTTTACAATTTCTAAGAAGCAAAAAAAAGCGCAAAGTCAGAGACATTTGCGCAGCTTGTCATGAGAACATTTCTTGGAGCGGAGATTGTTTTATTGCCAATCAATTTTAAGTAGTAATTTTATAATTTTCTCACCATCATTACATGATTTAGCCATATTCTTTTCAATATAGGAATAGCAATATTCAAAATCTGATTCTAAATCTCTAAATAGGTTTTCAATATTTTTATAGTTTTTATTGATTTCAGTTTGAATTATAATAAAATACAAAAATTTACCAATATACCATTCTAGATGTATCCACAGATTAGTATATTCATTAATATAATCTCCAGAATGAACTATTTGATTTCTATGTAAATAAATTCTATGTAGTTGAAATTCAATGGAACTTTTTGAAGACTTGATTCTAGTTAGTATATCTGAAAGATTACCCTCCAGAATTGGTTTCATTGTTAATAAATACTCTTGGGCTAATAGTCCAGATATAGAATTGAACTTTTTAAATTTATTTAAGGAATCAGCTTTAAGCCAATCCATCCAAATAAGTAAATCATTTCCAGAATTATTCTTAGGCAAAGAATTTACACCAATTGAATTAAAACATCCTTTATTAACTGCATTTACTACATTAATTCTTTTAATTAGATATTGAATGTCTCTTGTAAATGATCCAAAGCAATATGTTTTCGAAAAAAGATCTCTTACATTTATGATATCTGATTTATGCACTCTATATGGTAACGTACATTCTATTGATGTCCATAATAAAGATAAAGAATTTTCAATAGATTTTGATCCTAATGCGAGATTGTAATAATAAATTGATTTTTTTAGCTGTTCATTTTCAATAAAATCTAAAGATGATTCGGCATTAAAGGCGATGTTTTTGTTGTCAATTAGTGACTGAAATAGTGTGCTTTTTCTTGAAATTACACTAATCGGATCTCCGCTTATTACAATATTTTTAAAATGTTTGTGTGTTGAGTTAGTTTTCCTCCAGTAACTATTTTTAAAAAAATTAGTAAATGAAGTCAAAGATTTCCGATCCTTATTTACAACTATATTTTTTAAAAGTTCATCATATTGGTTTCTTACAAACGACACTGGATCTTTAATATAACAGCTGTAATAAATTAGTTCATCTCTATGCCCAAATGATTTTGGATGAAGAAAATCGGAATTAAATTGAGATGCTTTTCTAATATCTCCAATACCTTTCTTATAAATTACATCTTTAAAGTCTGCAATATCACTTTGATTATTTCCTATAAGTACAATAATTTCATAATATTCATTAGTGTGATTAAAAAAATCCAAAAACTTATCTAAATCAATATGTATTTTATTTTCAATCCAACGACGTAAAACTTCATTTAATGTACTGATGCTATATCCTTTATGTAGAAGATAGGGAATTATAAGATCAACTAAGTGAGAAATTTGAGTAATATGCCTTTCAATTTTTATTTTTTCCTTAAAATCTATTTTTTTTAGCTCAGTTATGATGTTGTTAAAATAATGTTTTTCTAATTGTAATGAGTGTTTCTTGAGATTATGTATAAACAAATCTATTTTATCAAGGCTGTCATTTTTAAATGATTCATCGGGATTAAAGTTTCGTATATATTTTTTTAAGTCAGTAAAATACTTATCTATAATAACGTCATTTACAATATTCTGCTTTACGTTAGCCGATTTCGATTCATCAATAATTACAATTAGCGTTTTTAATGTTCTAATTCTTTTTTTTGTTAATTCTGCTAATCTTATTAATTCTTGAAGTTGAGTAAAACCATTAACAGTTCTATGTTTTTTAGATATTGTTTCATCATAATCACATCTTTGGATTATTTTTTCAATAAAGAATCTTTCAAGTTTAGTTGTATTCTTATTCCAACTAGAATTTTTTGTTACCCACATCTATTTTGTGATTTGATTAATGTGTTCTGTTTTTATATAAATATGTTGTCCTTTACTAATCTTGAAGTTATAGCTAGTTTTAATAACCTTGTGTCACTCATCATTTCTTTCTAAGTCTGAAATGATTTCGGTAACATTAATCCATTTGTTTGAAGCCAACGCAATCTAAATCAATTAATATATACTTGCTTAATATAATCTTCTATCAAAAATATCACTTTACCAACCTGTCTCGTCATGAAAAAAAATCATGGATTCAATCTTAAAAATAATGGACTATAATTTGCTTTTAAATCAAAGAATTTTAAAAATTATTTAATTTTCTTAAGAACGGTAAGCAATTTTGGAATTTTGTCGACTTGTGTTTCTGTCCAGAAAGTATAGTTCAAAATTTTATCATCATCATAACTATTTAGTTTAATGGTAATTCTACGATCTTTTTCATAAATAAAATAGGACAAAGTCATTTCTTTGGCTTTAAAAATAAATTCAGAAGATTTGTCTTTGAATTTTAAGTCTAAATTTGGAATTACGTTATCTTCTACAAAATTTATAAATTCTTCAATTTCATCAATTCCAATCCAAGCCGTTTTACGAATTTCTGGATTCTTTATAAACATATCTAATTGCAAAGCATTAGTTTTTGCACCTGATTTTAAATCAATAACTTCTATTGGATAAAAAATTACAGATTCACCTATTCCTGATTTAAATTCTGCGGTTGTATTCCAGTCCTTGTTAATTTTTGTAAATTGTGTTTTATCAATTAATATTCGAGTTGATGATTCAACATTTTCTTTTTGAGAATAAGTTAGAAATGTTGCAAATAGTAAAATTATTGATAATAGATATTTCATATTTATTTCCTTTTAATTATTCAATACAAAGATTGCCGATTAAAAATTAGAGACTTTACGGAAATCCATAATCCGCAAAAAGTATTTTGAACAAGTATACCAATAAATAAAAGTTAAATACCGCGTAATTATACGTGTTTTATCTCTTTCAAAAATTAATTATCTAATGAAGACTAAATTTTTAGCCCTGATAGAAGGGAAAATCCTTTTATGCCGGGGTTCGGCATAAAAGATTGGAATGATAGCAGGAAATAGCTCCTAAAAATTCTAAAAGCTTTCATTTAATTAAAAGTTTAAAAGAACATAACCAAAAAGCCTGTCATTTCGAGGAACGGGAAATCCTCGCAACTAACTCCGCATTCAAAATCATCAATCTTTGTCGAGTTACTTCCGAAGATTTCTCCTGCATCGAAATGACAATATTGGGGTTACCTTGCGTTTCAAGGTATTAAAATCGCTTGCTACAAAATAAATCATTAGTACGCAATTTTATAAAGAGTTCCTGAGGAACGTATTATATTGTAGGGATGGATTTCAATCCATTCAACGCATGCAAAATCGTCAATCTTTGTCGAGCTACTTGCGAAGATTTCTCCTGCGTCGAAATGACAAAATTGGGTTACTTTGCGATTAAAGGGATTAATCTCGAAGCCTCGGGACCTTGCTACAAAATAAATCATTCCTACGTAATTTTATAAAGAGTTCCGGAGGAACGGGTTATATTGTAGGGATGGATTTTAATCCATTCTACACATGCAAAATCGCCAATCTTTGTCGAGTTTCTCGCGAGGATTTCTCCTGCGTCGAAATGACAACAATACGCGTAATAGTTAATTACAAAACTTTGCGCCTTAGCTCCCGATAGCTATCGGGATTGCGAGATTAAAAAAACTGAGCGAATTTCTGCGCCATCTTTGCTAATCTCTGCGAAACAATTAAACATAAAAAAAAGGCAGCACTTTATCAGAGTGCTGCCCAAGAGGTAAATTGTAATCCACATTTTAAAATTAGATTTTAAAATGCCGCATTAAGCGTACAGTTTTTGGTAAACTACTATAAGAAAGCTAAACGCAGGTTATTAATGCCGATATAGTATGAAAACAGTCTAATTTTTATTAGACTGTATTGAATACATAATCGGTATTATTCGTTTATGATATCGCCTTCTTTAGTTTCTTCGCTGGCAATTTTTACCAGTTTATCTTTCGGGTTCAAATCCCCGAATATTTCGATTTTATCGTCGATTTCTCTTCCTTTTTTCACATCAACTCTCGTTGCTTTGTGGTTGATTACTTTGATTACATACAAACCTTCGGCAGAACTCACCAATGCCGATTTTGGAACTACAAACGTGCTGTCTTTTGCGTTAAGCGGTAAAAGTACTTCGGCAACCATTCCCGGCAATAAGTTTTTCTTCGTGTTGTGTACATCCATTTCGACTCTTTCAGATCTTAGTTTTAGATCTAAAGCTCCTGACATTCTGGTAATTGTCGCTTTGAAAGTTTCCGGTAATGATTTTACATTAAAACTCATTTCGTCGCCATTGTGTAAATATCCTGTATACAATTCCGGAACAGAAACTGCCAAACGCAATTTATCTTGTTGCTGAATCGTCAATAAAGGCAAATCAGATCCTTTTCCTGCCGGACCAACAAACGTTCCTAAATTGACGTTTCTTGCTGCTACAACACCATCAAAAGGAGCACGAATTTCAAGATAACCTCTCATAATCGAAACTTCTTTGTGGGCGGCAACTGCAGCCTGATATTGTGCGTAATCTGAGTTTTTCTTTCCGTTGGCCATTTCTAAATCATTTTTAGAAATCGTTCCTTCTACTTTGCTCGTTTCGTACAAACGGTTGTAAGTACTTTTGGTCGTAGCATAAATAGCTTCCATCGATTTTAGTCTTGATTCGGCAGCAGCCAGTTGAGAACTGATTTCCGGAGCTTCAAGAACGATCAAAAGCTGTCCTTTTTTTACTTTGGTACCAATATCTACTTTTAGCAATTTTACAAAACTGCTTACTTTTGCGTACAAGTCTACTTGTTGAAAACCGGTTAATTCGGCTGGCAAACGCAATTCTGTAGTTAGCTTTTCTTTCTCTAAAGAAAATGTTTCTGTTTTAGGTTCAATTTCAGCAGTAACTGTTTCTTCTTTTTTAGAATTACAACTAGTTAGAAAAAATACGGCTACAAAAAATAATGCGGTCGATTGTATAATGTTATTTTTCATAAATGTGAAAGTTATTTTATAGTTGTCATTTATGGTATCACCTTTTAATTTATTGGTATTTGTTTTCAACAAATTAGTTTTTAGTGGTGATTTCATTTTTCGGATTTAATGATGAGATATAATGGATGCTTTCTTCGTCTTCAGGATCTAAAGAAACAGATTGTGTTGTTGTTTTTTCTTGTGCCCAGGCAAAAATCAATGGCAAGATAAGCAATACTGCAAAAGTCGAAAATAATAATCCTCCAATTACAGCTCTACCTAACGGAGAAACCTGATCGCCACCTTCGCCATGACCAATTGCCATTGGTAACATTCCCGCAATCATCGCAACTGATGTCATGATAATAGGACGAAGCCTTAAAGCCGCAGCTTCACGAGCCGATTCTAGTGCGTTTCCGTTCTTTTTACGCAACTGTTCTGCATTCGTGACCAATAAAACGGCATTCGCGATCGAAACCCCAACCGACATAATGATTCCCATATACGATTGTAAGTTTAGTGTAGAACCAGTAATAGTAAGCATTAATAACGCTCCTAAAACTACCGCAGGAACTGTGGTTAGAATTACTAACGAAACTTTGAACGACTGGAAATTAGCGGCTAACATTAAGAAGATTACAAATATGGCAACCAATAATCCTACTTGTAAACTGCTTAATGTTTCTACCAATACTTTACTCATTCCGATTGGAGTAATGAATAACCCCCTAGGTAATTCTCCCAACGAACTGATGGTTGCATCCACATCTTTTGCTGCCGTACCTAAATCGGTCTGGCTAATGTTGGCTGTAACGGTAATGTATGGCATAGCCCCTAAATTGTCATTTTCACCACTTACAAATCCCGGTGTAATTTTGGCAACGTCACTTAAAACAGGACGAAGCGAGTTTTTCAATACCGGAATTTCTCCAATATCTGTTTTACTCTTCATCTGATTCAACGGAACCTGAACCTGAACATTATATGATAATCCGGCTCTTTCGTCGACCCAGGTATTTTTCTCAGTATATCGTGATGATGAGGTCGACGCTACAAGCGATCTCGAGATATCATTCATATCTACTCCCAATTCGGCAGCGCGGGTTCTGTCAATATCAATATTCATTGCAGGATAATGAATAGGCTGACCAATTTGTACGTCTCTGAAATAAGCAATTTTTTTCAGTTTTTCTACAATTTGAGTAGCGTATAATTCATTTCGTTTTTTGTCTTTTCCGGCAATACGAACTTCGATAGGAGTAGGGGAACCCTGACTCAAAACTTTATCTGTTAATTCGATTGGCTCAAAAGAAAGTTTTACATCCGGAAGCACTTTTTTAATTCGGGCTCTAAAGTCGTCCTTAAAGTTGTCCATATCCGTATGATATTCTTTTAAACTCACCTGAAATACTGCTTCATGAGAACCTGCCATGAACAAGTAAATTGGGTTAATCGAGAATAACGAAGGGTGTTGTCCTACATAGACAGACGAGATTCCGATATGTTCTTTACCCACCATTTTTTGCAATTCTTTCAAAACAATGATTGCTTTTTCTTCGGTACGCTCTAAACGGGTTCCGTCGGGAGCACGCATTCTTAACTGAAACTGACTTGAATTTACTTTCGGGAAAACATCTTTTCCAATAAAATTGATAAAGACAACCGCCAAAAGCGTAATTCCAACCAAATATATTATAGCTGTTGCTTTTTTATAAGGAAACAATCGGTCCAGCGTTCGCATAAAACGGATTCTGAAACGCTCGAAAGCACCAATTTTTCCGTCATTGTCGATATCTTCTTTTGAGACCATTGCTTTTTTCTGCGTGATCAGATCTTTTTCAGATTCCGGTGTTAATCCGCAATCGTTAAACTCTGCTTCATCATCAGTAATATTAGGTCCATGTTCGTGTTTTGGATGTGCTTTCATCAGCCAGTTTGCCATTACAGGCACAAAAGTCTGAGAAAGTAAAAACGAAATTACCATCGAGAATCCAATTGCTAAAGCCAAAGGCAAGAACAACGCTCCCGGAATACCAACCATGGTAAATGCCGGAGCAAATACCGCCAGTATACAAAGTAAAATCAATAATTTAGGCAATGCAATTTCCTGACAGGCATCCCAAATAGCGAGCGCCTTGGGTTTTCCCATGTCGAGATGCTGGTGAATATTTTCGATGGTTACAGTACTTTCATCCACCAAAATTCCAATCGCCAAAGCCAATCCGCTTAAAGACATTAAGTTGATCGTTTGCCCGAATAATTTCAGGAATAAAACCCCTGAGATAATCGAAATAGGAATCGTTAAGATTACAATCAAAGCCGCACGTTTGTCACCAAGGAAAAGCAATACCATTAATCCGGTTAAAACCGCTCCAATAATTCCTTCTGTAATCAAACTTTTTACCGAATTGATTACATAAACCGACTGGTCAAATTCGTATGATAATTTTACATCTTCGGGTAATGTACTTTGAATTTTAGGCAATTCAGCTTTTAATTTCTGAACCACATCCCAGGTCGAAGCGTCTCCGGCCTTTGCAATACTAATGTAAACCGAACGTTTTCCGTTTACCAAAGCATAACCTTGTGTAATATCGGCACCATCTTTTACAGTGGCAACATCGCCTAATTTTAAGTTTTGAACGCTTCCTTTAAACAACGGAATGTTTTCGAAATCCTTAACTTCTTTGATCGTATTATTGGTTGGTGTGATGTAGTTGACATCGCCCATTCTCACGTTTCCTGAAGGTGCTGTCTGGTTGTTGATACGAATAGCTTCGACCACCTGATCCGGTGTCATATTGTGCGAACGCAATAAATCAGGATCTACGTTAACCTCGATAGTTCTTGGGCTTCCGCCAAAGGGTGCAGGAGATAATAAACCCGGAATCGACGTAAACGAAGCACGAACATAAACGTTGGCCAAATCCTGCAATTCGTTATTGGATCGTATTTTACTGCTCAAAACCAATTGTCCAATTGGCAATGACGAAGCATCAAAACGAATGATAAACGGAGGCTGGGTTCCCGGAGGAAATGCCGCCTGGATTCTGTTCGAAAGTGAACTCAATTCGGCAGCAGCCTGCGCCATATTTGTGTTTTCATAATAGGTTAATTTCATGATCATTAACCCCTGAATATTTTTGGTTTCTACCGATTTTACACCATTGGCAAAAGGTAAAATGTTAACATAAGTCTTAGCAAAATAAGCTTCCATCTGGTCTGGCGTATAACCTCCAAAAGGATGTGCAATATAGATAACCGGTAAGTTCATTTTTGGCAGGATATCTACCTTAATGTCCTGTATGGCACCAATTCCGAAGAAAAATAGACCCGCAACCAATACTAATATGGAGATGGGTTTGCGGAGTGCAAAACGTATTAAATTCATTAGGATCTAATTAAAATTCATTTATAAATAAGTCAAAATTGCCTGTCGCTGCTACTTTAAGCAAAAACGATTGCCACACATTATTGTTGACGATATCTCGGTCGATTTCGGCGCGATTTAGCGTGTATAAGGTTTGGGTAATATCTGTAAGATCAGTCAAACCATTTTTGTATAAAGTCGATTTTTGCAAATACGCTTTCTTGGCGGCATCGACCTGAATTGGCGCTTCGGCAAAGTTGTCAAGAGTAATTTGTATTTTATCGTCGGCTAGTTTCAATTGCGATTTCAGTTCTCTGTCGGCTTGGTTGTACTCTTCCTGTAAACCTTGCGAAACGTACTTTTGAGCACTTACTTGTTTGCTCGCTCTAAACGGAGTAGTCAAATTCCAGCTAATTCCAATTCCGACCAAATAATTGGTACGATCCGGATTTACGCCATCCCAATAATTTCTATTGAATGAATTCTGATCTGTAATATAGTCGCTATTAAATCCTGAGGCACGTGTTTGCAAAACGCCAAACGCACTCATGGTTGGATAATAAAAACGCTTGTATAATTTTACTTGTTGATTGCTGTAATCAATTTTCGTTTTATAGAATTGTAATAAAGGATGCAAACTGTCTGAAGTTGCAGTTCCTCTAAGAACCTCTTTCGGGATATCGTTTACAAACAAAGTATCTGTCGCGAAATCCTGAGGCGCAACGCCCATCAAATCAACTAATTTATTGTTTTGTTCCTTGACGAAGTTTTTAGCGAGATTCAAAGAGATCTTTGCTTTCGAAACTTCGGCTGTAGCCAATGTAGAATCGACTCCTGCCAGTAATCCGTTTTTAACGCGGGCTACAGCAGTTTTCTTGAAAATTTCGGCGCGGCTTAAATTCTTTTGTTGCGAAATCAGTAATCTTTGGCTGGCAAGCAGATTCAAATAAGCAGCAGCAATTTTAATTTCCTGTTGAAATTCTTCCTGTTTTAAATCTTTTTCTTTGGCCTGAACATCGATTTTAGCCAAATTGATTTTTTCCTGAATTTTTCCGAAGGTGAAAAAATCCCAGTTCATATTAACCAGATACAAAGCACCAAAAGCTGAATTCCAGTTTTGGTCAGGCAATGCAGGTCCGGAAGAAGCTGTTCCTAAACCATTAAAACCGTACAAAGCACCGTTTTGCCCGTTGATTGTTCCGTAATCCTGTTGTGCCGATAAATTAAGATTGGGCAGATAATCACGCTTGGATTGTTTGAGCGTCTCGCGTGAAGCATTGGTGTAATTGCTTTTTGCTTTGATGGAACCGTAGTTTTCTAAACCTGTTTTAATGGCTTCTTTTAAAGACAAGGTTTGTGCATAACTACCACAAGCAAAAATCAAGAAAACTAATAAAGTAATTTTTCTGAAGTACATAAAATTAGTGGTATGAAATTGATAGAACAAAATTATTTGACTTAAGCTGATATATGTCATCTTAAATGATGTACTGCGATAATAAATGACCAATTGAATTCGTCATTTTTTGGAAAAATAAATTAAATTTTTGTTCGTACTTTGTAGACTATTTAAGTATTAAAAATGAATAAAAAATTTGATAACATATTGGATAACAAATGGTGGCAGGAAGTTGCCGTTGTTGCCTTTTCATTTACGATTTACACGTTAAAAAATGACTGGATGTTATTTAGTTCGTTTACTTCCATATTAATGGGCGTTTTTTTCTACTTGGTTTTATACATGCACGCACAATTCAATCGTTTCTTTCTTTTGCCCATTTTATTCAAAACCCAACGTCCTATTACTTATATCATTTTAACTCTTTTTGGCGTCTTTGTCTTTTCGGTCGTTTTATACGAGGTCACCATGCTGGATATGTTTAGCAATTGTCATCTCTATCAAAACTCACATCAACGGAGTTATGCGTATCAATTGGCGAGTGTTTTAGGAACTTTGGTTTGTATTTTAAGCCCGATTATTGTGTTTAAATTCTATAGAATTCACAGGAAAAAAACGAATGAAACCTTATTGTTTAATGAAATGCAATTGAACTCCCTGAAAGGACAATTAAATCCTCACTTTTTGTTCAATACCTTTAATACGCTTTACGGAATTAGTCTTGAATTTCCGGAAAGAACCCCGGATTTGATCATGAAAGTATCGCAGTTAATGCGTTATCAGTTAGAAAGTAATAGCAAAAAATGTGTTTCTCTCGAGGATGAACTGGAGTTTATAAACAGTTATGTACAGCTCGAAAAAGAACGTGTTGGATATCGATGCGAAATAACATATGATTTTAAAATCGATAACGAAAATGCGTATAAGATTTCGCCGATGCTATTGATTGCTTTTATCGAAAATGCCTTTAAACACGGAACCTGCGCGATTGAAAAATGTTACGTAAGGATTTTTATAACTGTCGAAGAAGGACAATTGCATCTTCATGTTGTGAATTCAATTCCTACGAAAAAAACAGATGTGGTTTCTACCAAAATTGGTTTAAAAAATACGATAGAACGTTTGAATTTGATTTACGGAAAAAATTATAAACTGGATATTCAGGACGATAAGAACACTTATATTGTAGATTTTAAAGTACAATTGAAAAAGTTTGTAGAATGAGAGAATCCAAAAAATGTATAATTGTAGATGATGAGCCGGCAGCACATTATGTGTTAGCGAATTACATCAAGCAAAATCCACAGTTAGAGTTGGTTTTTCAGGGTTATAATGGTATCGAAGCAATGGATTATCTTCGTGAAAATCCTGTAGATCTGATGTTTTTGGATATAAATATGCCTGAAATATCAGGAATGGAATTGTTGAAGATTCTGCCAACACATCCTAAAACGATTCTAACAACAGCTTATTCTGAATTTGCTCTCGAAAGTTATGATTATGGTGTGATTGATTACCTTTTGAAACCTATTTATTTTCCAAGGTTTTTAAAAGCAATTGATCGTTTTTTTGCCACCGAAAGTGTAAAACCCAAAACAGAAGAAACAGTCGTAAATTCTGTTAGTGTAAAAGTCGATGGTTATTTGATGGATATTGAATTAGACCAGCTTTTGTTTGCTCAGAGTTTTGGTAATTATGTGAAATTATATACCACAAAAAGAACTTATCTCGCTTCGATTACGACAAGTGAATTAGAGAAATGTTTACCAGAGAAAAATTTCATGCGCATTCATAAATCATATATTGTAGCGCTGGATAAAATTGAAGCAACAGACAAAGATTTTGTTGTGATAAAAAACGAAAAATTACCAGTTGGTATTACCTATAAAAGAGAATTATCTGATAGGTTAAAAAAATAAAACCCGAAATAAGTGCTTACTAATTCAACTATTTCAAAAATGAAAGCCTGCAATGATTTTTCTTGTGGGCTTTTTTATTTCTATTCGGGCTTTATTATAAAATGATTATGCTACTTTTTGTTTCCAGATCGATAGATTTACTCCTTTAAAAATAAGCCATAAGCTGAATGATAATTCGGCAAGTAAACATGGCATTAATAAGGCTATACTAGAAAATTGTGGTGCAAGTATTAATACAAAACTGTTCGTTAAATAACATATTCCTGCAACTGTCATTAAAACGCCAATTGTTTTAGGAAAGTATACTGATCTAAAAATTAAATATCCTTCAAGAAGACATACAAAACCAAAAAAGATCAATCCAATGCCGAAACCAAAGTCGTGCAGTTTGATCGAAAGATAAGACAGTGTATGCAACTGATCCGGCGTAAAAGATTTAAGATATTCTGCATCTCCCAAAAAGAATAATGCAGCTAAAAGATTTAATTTATTGAGCACCAAAACTGCGGTTTGTATCAAATTAAAAGACAAGTTAAGCAAGGCTAGTTTCTTACTTACTGGTTTTAAAAGGTAATACAGAATGATCATTACAGGCAAATCGCAAATATGCATGATCAGATCAGCTGTGATGCCCATTTTCCATAAAAAGTCAGCGTGCATTATATTGTTTGCAGTTGCATTGGCATCTCCGGAAACAAAAAGTTTATTTCTAACAAGAGCTTCAGCACCAATTCCCATCAGAATAATAACCAGATATAATATTCCGGCGATACGGGCATAAAGTTGTGGTGAACTTTCGAAATTCTTAAAACTAAATTTCATTGTTTTGTGGTTTTGGTTTCATATAAGACGGCTTATTTAGGATAATGTTACTCTTTCTTTTAACATTTTTTTTCAATTTCATATTTACTTCAAAATAAAGTAGTAATTTTAATACGTTATTTTAAGGATTGTTGATTTAAAACCATAATGATGAAAAACCTTTTCTTTATTATTACCTTTTTATACAGTAGTTTTTTACTAGGACAAAATGGAACTTCTCCAGATAAAGTCGTTACTCCGCCAGAAAAAGTATTGTTTACTTTTCAAAAAGAATATCCAGGGAAAGTTCCGGTATGGAACCTGAAATATGTTGGTGACGATGATGATGAAATTCGTTACGAGGCAAAATTTAAAACAAATGCAACGACAGAAGCGCTGGCAGTTTATGATAATCTGGGTGTTTTAAAAGCTTTTGAATCTCAAATTCCGCTTAGTAAACTTCCTCCAAAAGCTCAGGCTTATTTAAAGAAAAATTATCCGGCCAAAGCCATCAAGGAAATTGCCGTTGTGGTAGACGACCAAAATAAAACCACTTATGAAGTGGGAATACAAAAAAACTCTAAATTTTATGATGTTGTTTTCGATAAAAACGGTGGTTTTGATGTCATCGTCGAAAAAGATTAAATCTCGAATACTTACTAACTCAATATATTTTTAAATGAAAAACCCGATAGATTCTTAATCTGATCGGGTTTTGTTTTTAAGAATCAAACCTAACAGGTTTTAAAAACCTGTTAGGTTTAGTGCTATGACTTATTTAATAATTCATAATTTATAATTCACAATTTATAATTAATTAAAGCATCATTCCACC
>Ga0247815_10001317_pt1 | contig 19140 bp, 32 predicted proteins | sample UWRJL194509B1_FD_181014 | JGI IMG/M metagenome (GOLD analysis project Ga0247815, IMG submission 181014) | Plant litter microbial communities from Arlington Agricultural Research Station in Wisconsin, United States - UWRJ-L194-509B-1 | ecosystem: Environmental > Terrestrial > Plant litter >...
CACACACATGCCAACGTTCATGAGCCGAATGCGCAGGCGAAATTGACCTGGGCAGTCGCAATGAGTGAATGCACTGTAAATTCCCAGGGCCGTACTCACCCTCCGTCCGGACAGACAGGTCCTGGAACAAGAAAAAGATGCCAGCCTTGCGGTGCTCGTCCAGCAGCTTCTGCGCGTTCGACACAAGTGGGCCGACGAGAGTCCTGGTGAACGATGTTTGTCCCTGGCCTGCTGCTCGCGGAGATAGACCGCTAATCTGCATCGATAGAGTCTCTTGCCCTGGCGGTGCAAGAGGTGGCTGGGGCTGGGATGGAGGCGCTAGACTACCAAACAGTGCCCCAGTGTCAGCCAGCCGCGGGTCGAAGCCGTCGTTGTGCTGCGTCGCAGGAGCAGCGTCGCTAGGGCCGCCGAGGCTGAGGTCGTGCGAAGGGTCGGTTGCCCATCCTCGGACGGGCAGATGAACAGGTCGACCCGCAGAGTCGTGCCAGGCAGGATCAGCTGAGACCGGGTCTGGGTCAGCTGAAGGAAATCTTTGCTAATACTGTGCCCCTTACCAGAAAGGAACGAAGGAGACGAATGGTCAGTTGGTGGCAGGTCAGACGTCGCGAAGAGGGTGGCGTTTTGTCCAAATGAGAAGGGCGAAGTCTGATCAGGGCCAAACGAGAAAGACTGAGAAGAGAACGCAGCAAAGGATGTCGTGGTGGGTGCAGGCTCCGGGCCTTGGGGCTGAGCAGAGAATGCCGAGGTCGAGGGAATCGGCTGAGCCGGAGGCGTCGAGTTGGTCGCCCGTCGGCGCTTTGTAACCTGAGTCGCTGGGATGTATCTATCTGCGCTGGAGGGATGCAGAACTAGATTGACCTCGCGTTCGCCATCTGCGGACCAGAGATCAACCGAAGCAATAAAGAAGGCGAAGTCGATATCACTGGCAGGGACATATATGAGACCGGGCATCGCGGAGTGCGACGGCAAAGCACTCACTCTACATCGACAAGCTGGAGGTTCTCATCCCGGACCACCATCTTTGCAACTGCTGCAGGTGCTAATGGTCTTCGGTCTTTGTCTCCAAACCCGCACATTCGTGCTCTTATTGGATTCTGTGTGGCCGGTCAGGAATCAGCAGCGACCAACATGCCTGGTAGTCGGTCCAAACGGACCTGAATCACTTCTAGTGCTATGGACGCTTGTCAGCGAGTGTAAAGTCTATTTAATGTGGGGAGCGCACAGTAGTGCCGTCCACCAAGGGTCGTGCCGTAGTTGGAAAGGCCGTGCGCCTGGCGATGCGGCTCACGGTACTGGTGCTTGTTGCGAGACGTGTCCTGTTGAGGCTCAAAGTCGGCTGCACGGCCTACACGCTCAAATGGAGGCATGCCCCTGTGATGTTGAATCATGGTGGGCGACGCGGACGGTGAGCAAGGCTGGCAACGGCGATGGGCGGAGGTCAAGCTTCAAGATCAGCGTTCCTTGTTCTCCCACTCCGCACATCTCGATTTTGTGACCTACTTCCCACCCTCGTGACCAGCTCAAATCTATGACAGACTGTAGACCTGAAGTTGCCAAGTTTCAGAAGGAAAATGCAAAGAACAAGCGTGAGTTCACCATCCACGCCTCATGTTCTTCGCCTGCGCCATATTCTAGTCGATCATTTTCTCCTCATCATACTGACCCCCTACACAGTCTGTATAGATTGCGGAGCACCTAACCCCCTCTGGGGCAGTATTTCATTCGCCAACTTCTTCTGCCTCCAGTAAGTCTCGGTGTCTTCGCACTGTCGAAGGTGCTGATCTCGCTACAGATGTGCTGGCACCCATAGGTCGTTCGGTGTTCACATTAGGTGCTTCAACAGCCCAGTCTCACCAGGCCCTCTGTCTCTTCTAACCTCACCAATTTCAGCTTTGTTCGCTCAGTGTCAATGGATAGCTGGCAGCCAGAACAAGCACGTCGCATGAAGGTCCGCAGTACAGCCTTGCGACAGTCCCACGTTTTGCTAATCCCACGCTCAGCTCGGAGGTAATGAGGCCTTTGCAACGTTTATGGAATCGTATCAGGATGGCGGCTACTATCCAAACATGCCACTGGCGGAGAAATATACCTGCTGGGCCGCGAAGCAGTACCGCGAGAAACTAGACTTTGCTATGGAGGGCAAGGAATGGTCGCCCAGTCCGCCACCAGCACGCTCAGCGACTCCCGATACTGCTGGTGGGTCTACTGGGCTTCGCAAGTCTCGCGCCGGCACCCGCCAAGCTACACTCGGTCGCTCGGGCTCCGCGTCTCCTGCACCGTCTCAGGGTTCGTTCCCCGGAACACCAAACCCAGAGGAACAACTAGAGCGCAAGACGGCAAATGAGTCGTTCTTTTCGCGGCTCGGAGAGACGAACGCCACAAGGTCCGCCGACTTGCCGCCGTCTCAAGGTGGTCGCTACGTTGGATTTGGCAGTACTCCGTCGCCTCCACCGCAGAACAGCCATCCATCCTTTGGGCTATCCTCCGCGGCTGGTGTGTATCCATTGGTCGCGTCTTGTTGGTCGCTTACACGATGCCCGAGTAGCTCCCTCGTTCTCCGACATCCAGGATAATCCAGTGGCTGCGCTCGGCAAAGGCTGGTCGATTTTCTCTGCCGCAGTCATGGGTGCAGCCAAGGCGGTCAATGAGACTGTGGTTCAGCCTGGCCTCGAGCGGGCCACCGATCCCAATCTGATCGAGAGCGTGAAGGGGTGAGTACAGCATTCTTCAGCATTGGCGCTGTCTCATCTCGGCCGTTTAGATATGCTACGGCTGCAAGTCAGCAAGCAGCCACGATCGGAAAGAATGCCAACGATTGGGGCAAGACGCAATGGGGTGTCGACGTTGCTGGACAAGCAACGGACCTGCTTGACGGCGTGAAACGCGCCACGGTGGGTGAGCAACGGCCTCAAGGGTACAGCACAATTGGCCAGCACGAGGAGGAAACATCTGCGCTGTACCACGATGACGATGACTTCTTCACGCGCCATGACGGTTCGGCACAGTCTGGTGGGAACAGCGGCTGGGGGTCATCCTCGACATCTGCTGCCGCACCGGCACCAGCTCCTGCGGCTAGCGGTGCGGCTGCGAAGAAGAAGGATGAGTGGGAGGACTGGTAGATGGTCTACCTCAGCCCAGATTTTCCGTTCAGTCATGCTCGTACTCAGTACTGGATGTGCACGTCTTTTGTTGTGGATGTAGTGGCTCTGTACACATTAATTTACTCAATCGTGCGACGCAATCTCGAACGCGATTGTGTTATCGTGAGAGGTAGAGGGAGGATGTGGCGCGGCACCATCCGCACTTTGGATGAAGCGCGAAGGCGTGTTTGCCGCGAGGCGACAGGCGATTGTTGCGTCTTGTCACCGTTCCTCGACAGCCGCCTGGTCACACTTCCCTCTCTTCCCCTCGTCTCCTTCTCCAGCATGCCTTCAGGTGCGCCGTGTCTCGTGCGCTTAGTCATCATAATCGCTGACCGCTGACCAGAGTCAGAGCTCGCCAACCAGGTACGATGCACCCTGCGCGCAAGCAACGCGGCACTTGTCGCGCTGGTCCAACGCTAACCCGAGCGTGTGCACGTGTGTTTGCATTTTGCAGGCATTGACTGATGAGGCGACACTCCGATTTGCGTCGTTCACGAGCAGCGACGCGGTCACGCTCGGGTGTGTATCGACGGCGGTGCCAGGGCCGGCGCTCTCGGCCCAGGTTGTTCGCGGAGCATGTTCCCTGATCGGATGCGGATTCAATTCCACAGACTGTCCATCCGTAAACGCTTTCGCGCCTCATCTCGACATGCCAAAGGTCTGTTCTTGCTCTCCTGAGTAAGAGGATTGAAATCTCATTGTGTTTATTATGCAGGGAAGGGACTGGTGATTTCTATCCAGAGTATCGGCGGTCATACACTGTTTGCGTGCACAGTGGGCGATAGTGACGCAACATCAGTCAGCATGGACGCGTGGCTCGCAATCGAGGGCATGATCAAGGTGGTTAAACGGACAGGTCACTCGTCGTACTATGTCGAGCGAGGAATGATGGCCATCGGCAAGACACAGAAGGGTGGGTGGAGTTTCCAGACTCGCGGCTTCTGCAACTGCTTATCTCCCGCGGCAGAAATGGGAATCCCGTTCCCGGAGTACAGGATAAATGGCGGGGCATTTCCTATCTGGTTGCAGAACGCACCAGTGTGTCCCATTGCGGTGGCGGCGGTTTATGGAGGTGCGGTGTGCTGTTGAGATTCGAACTTGGAGCTCACATGGGTTTTATAGCATCGACGCAAGAAGATCACAATGTGAGTGAAACACTGATGCGAGTGGTACGAATGTTGACGCTGGGATCAGTTGGTGGTGGGCGTTATTCGCGACTACCTGCAAAAGCAGCAGTCCCATGGGTCGGAAAGCTTTGCAGGTTGAGGGTGCACACCGACGTAAGATGTACACATAGGAATAGTTTGTTGGCATGTCTCGACTTGTTCGGCAAAGGGCCATAGAACCACACAACAAGTGGGGAGGCAGCGCATGATGTTCGCGGCAGGCAGGTCGAAGCGACGGTCCTGGATTCGGAACGATATAAATTTGCGTCGAACATTCATTACGCTCGGTGTCGCATAAGACTGCGAGTGTGACGGAGTTGACGAAGAGATCGGGGCCTGGAGTAACCAGGGGGGTTGGTGGCACCGAAGTCATGTGCAGATCAAACCAGTGCAGCGCAGTGAGCCCGTGCATTGCATGATCGAGAATGTCTCAGGCGACGGAAACACAGGTCGATGCGGGAGATGCGGAATGAATGTGTGGGTGGTTGTTGAGTGGATCGAGGCAAGACCGACGACGTGTTTGTTTATGACGAGTTTGGTCAGCAGTGCCTCAAGTGGGTGGCGCGAGCCTGACGACCGGATGGCCGGGCGCGATGTGCAGCAAGGCGTGGCCGATGGGCAGGGCGTGGTCTGGTGCATGAAAGCCAACCCGAAGGAGAATGGTATGGTATGTGACCGAGAGCTAGGCTCGAGCGGGGTTGCAACAGTTGGCGTTGATTCGGACTCTGCCGAACAGCGCTTGCTCTCGTTCTGCACGTTTTCTCCCGCTCACCTCAACGCTGCCGACGACTCCAACTGCGCAGCTATGTTGGCACTAGCTACTACTCCCGCCCTGCACTCTGAACCATCTACTTCCTGGCACCACGCTCCCTCTCGCCGTCCCGCCGTTCGCTCTCATTCCCATACCACCCAGCCCTTGTTCCATCATCATGACCAGCCCCCGCACCAGAGTCAACGCCTGGCTCGCGCTGTCACATCTGCACTGCATGGTACACCGTCCGCATCATCGTCTGCAGCTGCCACGCAGCCCGTGCGCCCGGCCGAAGAGCAGCCACAACCTCCCATGGTCTCGGCCATCATTGAGCAGCCCGCACAAGAACAGGCCGCCAGCACACAGTCAACAGCACCTGTAGACCTTCATTCCATTCCCCAAAAGGACCTCATCAAACACCTCGCGAATCTGCTCGCCCAGATTGCTGCAGCGAACGATGCCCTGCCTCAGCCGGAGATTCCTAACCGCTCAGCTCCCGTCGACGACCTCGAACGGCCACCGATATGGAATTCGCTCACCACTGCCGCCCGCGGAGCGTTCGGTAATCCGACCTCTGCTCTCGCTTTCCATGCACGAAATATCCCGACCTTCCCACTCGAAGCATATCTTCTCCGCATACTCAAGTACTGTCCCATTCCCAACGAGGTCTTCGTCTCGCTCCTCGTATATTTCGACCGCATGACTCGTCTGGCGCGTGAAACAACTGGCGCGGTCTTTGCCATCGACTCGTATAACGTCCATCGCCTAGTCATTGCTGGTGTGACCGTTGCCAGCAAGTTCCTCAGTGATGTGTTTTACACAAACACGCGCTACGCCAAGGTTTGTCCAGTCGCTGCCTTTTGCACCATGATGCTCGGGCTCACACCTTGACTCAACCACACAGGTTGGCGGTCTGCCCCGCGTTGAGGAGCTTAACCAGCTCGAGTTACACTTCCTCCTGCTCAACAACTTCAACCTAGTGATTACACAGGCTGAGATGCAAAAGTATACGGACGACCTCATGGCATTCGCCAATGCGTCTGTCCTGCCGGCGATCCTTGCCGACCCTGCTTCATACCAGCCGCAATCGCATCTGCAACAGCAGCCTCAGCAGCAGGCTTTGTGGACGACGCCGCGCGGCAGTGGAGCCGAGTCAGACGTTGATCCTGCAGCATCCGACGCAGGCGATTACACCACGGATGATGAACCTACGATTCGGGCCGCACACTCGTCCGCGTCCTCTGAAACGCAGAGCATCTTCACCGTGACAAGCGAGGACACAGACGCAGATCACGATCTGGATGATGATGACGAGGACGATGCCAGCCAGCACGGGTTGTTCGCACAAGGACAATGAGCGGCGCAACGAATTTCTCTCTTGCACTATTCCCATCCCTGCAACCTGCATCTCGAACGCTCTTTCCCTCATTAACGACCTCGTTTAGTAGCCTCACTTCATCCTTCCCTCGCCCATGCTGTGTCTCGATTACTTTGTTGTCATGCCCTCGTTTCTGCCACCCCGGCACCTCGTTCCCTGTGGCGTGGCGTGGTCGTTGTCTCTGCGCCACCGGCGCTCGTCATCGTTAGCCTTGTGTTTGTTCCTCTGTTCATGTCGTTCTTTCTGGTCTTTCCATCGTCCTCGCTGTTGTCTGTCTATCTGTCTGCCTCGCTCGCTCCACTGTCTGAGATGTTGTACTTGTCGTAGAGAACGCTGTCCCGAACCTCTGTCGCATCTCCTGTATTATACGCACGCTCGCAGGATGAAATTAAGGCATTGTCTATGCTTATACGCACAGCAGGGTGGAGCGTTTCGGGCGATAAGAAACGAAAGTCCGGTTCCATTTCAAATGTGATTGGTTACAAACAGAGTATGGTGCTACTGCTGCATGGTTTAGAGCTCCTCGTGCTGACCGTCCTTGGTGACGGGCAAACACAGGGCAGCCGAAGTGCCCGTGATGTGGTACTCGCACTTCTCGGGTTCGGAGACGGCGAAAAGCGCGTTCTCCGTCCCGCACTCGAGCTTGAGCTATAGCAAGACAGTTAGCATACCGGTAAAACCGTATCACTAAGATCGCACGCACTGTAACGCTACGCTCTGGGCCATTCCAGCACCTCGCGCCGCTGGTGTACTTCTGAACTGCGTAGTACTCGGGCGAGCCCTTTTCGACGCCGTCTGCATCGTTCCAGCTCGAGAACTTGCCGAGGAAATTGCTTCCGCCGTTCTTGCTCTTCTGGTTTGCACTCCCAAAGAGACAGACCTCGTAAGTGTACTCGCCAGTGTCCTTGGTGAGGCATGTGTCCTTGAGTTTGCGCCACTCGCCATCGCGCCCGTAGTGGGTGGCGTCAAAGAGCTTCTTGAGTTCGTCCTCCTCGTTCGACTTGCTGCGCTTAGACTCTTCGAGCTTAGAACGCGCCGTGTCGCGCTCCTGGCGAGCGGTGTTGGTTGCTGCTGAGGGTGATGGGTAAAGTCAGAGGTTATTTGCGCGGACGAGCTCGGATGAGCTCACCTTCGGCAGCGCTGTTATCGACTTGCGCCTTGCGAACAACGCCAACCTTGGAGAGGAAGCCGACGGCAGACTCGCGGAATGCATCATACTTGTCTGCCAGCGCCTCGGGAATGTACGCGCCGAGATCAAACACTGCAAGCAATGTCAGCTTCAAGAAGGCCAGCTCGAGCCAGAGAAAAACTCACGCTCAGAGTCAACATCCTCGTTCAGATGGCCAACGTGCTCTTCGTGCTGAATGAGCAGATTCTCATAGTCGTGGCCGACCAGCTGGTCAATCTTGTAGTCAATCTCGTCCTCGGTCCACTCGCCATCCAACTTCTCCGGCTCGACAGATTCGCCTTCAGCTTCTGTGGTCACTGGAACGATGTCGTCGCCGTCTTGCGGAGCGTCCGCCGTATCCTCCCCGTTGTACGCATCCCAACCGCGAACAGCCTCGAGCACACCCATATCTTGGTAGTTGGGGTTGTAACTGGTCTTGAGCGTGGAGAGAATATCGGCGAGGGTCTTCTCGCGTTCTTGGAGCTCGCGATGGTACTGTTGGAGCGTCTTGAGTGCCCGGGAGTGTGTCAGAAGCTCCTGGTACAGTGCTGTGGCCAGGTCGTTAGCGGTTGGATGATAGCATGAAATTGAGAGACGAACGAGATTGCTTCTTGTGTGTCATCGCCGCGTGAGATACCGACTCTGATCTGGCAAGGACATCTGGAGGTAGGTGAGCAGTGGTATCACCAGCGCGAGCCCACAGCAAACTTGCCCTCAAGACGAGTAAGCTCCTTCTCCTGGAGAACTATGTCCTTCTTAAGCTGCTCAATCGAACCCTCCAACCGGGTCTTCTCCTTGTGCGCGAATGCTACGTAGGTTCCGCGTATTTTTGCTCCCTGTATATGCCGCTTCAATGAGGCGAACCCAGAGAGATGATACCTGAACCAACACACCGTCTTCCGAATCTTGAGGAGTGCCTCGTTCTGCTTGCGGTACTCCTCTCCAGCCTGCTTGCAAATATTGGGGCAGACACCTACGGGTTCATCCGACCCGTCGCAACACGACGGTTCTATTCCACAAGCATGAGCACCAGCGACGCCAATCGGCAGGGGAGCACTCACCACAAAGACCATCGTTCACGCTCGCGCTTTTGATGTATGCACCGATGTGGCCAGCGTTGTTACAGTAGAACGAGCTGTTAGCACACGCGCTGGTTCCTATAAGAGGGTCGGGAACGCGAGCGTGTCAGCCCGTGTTGGCGTGATATTGTTGGAGCGAGATGCTCGCACCAGGCTCGTCACTGCCGTCTGGGCAGTCGCAGTAATCGTCATTGAGTGCAGTGAAGGGGATGACACGGGACGAGTCGTTTAGACACTTCCACGTCGGCGGATTCGAGCCTGACACGGGCACATAGAGCGCGGTCTTATCGGGCCCGACACCAACGAGAGCGGCGTAGGAGATAGCCGCGCGCAGAGTGATTGCCAGCAGAGTCCAGGAACGATGCATGACTGAGCCAGTCAGTTCTTGAAAGTAAAGGGAGCGTGAGCACGAGTGCGGAGTGCGGAGCCAGCCGACAACCTCATCTCACTTTCCTTCAATCCGCGCGCCATGGTTTCGGTGGCACGCACCATCCGCAGCTTCAGACGAGTCGGCTTCCGTGAGTGGTGGCGGCAGCTTCAGTATATCGGCGACGCAAAGTCTGGCACATACATTGGCGCAGACGAGTGAGTACCCAGTCCCTCAACCCGCAACTGTGCGCTGAGCTCCCATCAATAGGTTCGGCAACAGGTACTTTGAGAACACCAATGCTGAAGAGGAAGTTCCCGGTGCGCACAGAAGTGCATTTCTGAAACCCCATGCTCACTTCACATTCCACAGGTCGTCACCGCTGGGTCGACATGAAGCAGCACGACTACCACGCATCTCAGGTCCCACCAGAATGGCATTCTTGGATCCATCATATTCGTCAGGACCCGCCGAACAAGGATGCCTTCTACAAGACAAATCCACGGCCCGTCTGGGTTGGGGTGTGTGCACACCCAATCGCCTGCCCTGCTTTTCCTCACACACTTAACCTCACCAGCGACATGTCGAGAACCTCACGGGTACCCGTGGCGCATACAAGCCATACAACACTTCTGCTTCCAAGATGTATGCCTGGGAGCCTAAGGTCGGCGCGCGCAAATAGGTTGTCGGCTCTATGCATTCATTCTTTGAACTCATTGCTATCGTCTCGATACAACAACACTTCGACGTGCTCTGCGATCGCTAGTGCGCTTGTCAGCCCAGGACTTTCTATGCCCAGGAGCGTGATCATGGGCCCTTCGCTAGTGCTGTCGGTACCATTGGCATAGTTGATGCGGAACTCAAAGTCCTGGAACCCGCTTGTCGGCTGTCCTGTCTTTGGACGTATTCCAGCGTAATCAATGCTAAGCCCATCCAGCTTGACGCCTGGCAGGAACTCGGTCACTGCCTCATGCATAGCTTGCAGCTTCTTGTGGTCTTCTTCTGGCCTGAGATACTCCTGCCAGAAACCGATCGTTGTCTCGTCCTCCTCAGTCCCTACTCGCGGCTCGATCCACTCAACGTCTGGACCGAATCGCACGTTGCCGCCCATGTCGAGCGTGAGATGTGTCCCCAATCCGTGGAAACCGTGATCGTTCTTCTTTCCGCCCATCACTGGGACTGGGTAGATGAGCGTTGAGACCTTGCCAACACCTGGGCCGCGGTACGAGGCGTAGGAACCTCGTGCAAAGTATAATGGCACCTGATCGTTCTTGGACCGCGCAAGTGAATTGAGCACCAGGTTGGCTGACAGTCCAGATGCATTGATGAGGTTGCGGGCGAAGATAGCGTCGCCTTGTGTTGCATTGCTATCTCCTGTCACAACCTGTACAACCCAGCCTTGTTCAGGCCCGGTCACAGGGTCTACGCGCACCACAGATGTTCCAAGGGCCAAATCTCCGCCCTCAGATTCCCCAATATCCGCCTCGAGCGCCTGCATGAGCGTGTGTGAGTCTACGATGCCTGTGTCGTGGGAGAGCAGAGCCGCAGTAATCTCGTTGCTGAGATCTGGCTGCATTATGCGAGCCTCGTCGCCAGATATAAGCTTCGTACGGGGAGGAGGATGACCTGGTCCTAGATTCGCCAGTATTTGTGCGTGGGAATGTAGTTTCTCGATGTACTGAGTTTGTGCTTGGCCGGTGGCGACCACCAACTTCCCCGGCCACGCCACTGGTACGGAGCGTGTTTGGCAGTAGTCTTTGAGTAAAGACCTACCGCGAATGCAGAATCTCGTTTTGAAGCTATCTGGTGGATAGTAAAGCCCTAGAAAGGAAGTAGGTGAGTGTGATGAGGTCATAATCACGATGATCCACACCTGCGTGCACGACCTCCGAGTTGCGAGAGCTAAACGAGATGCATATGAGATACACGAAGCTCAGCTTAGAGGCAAGTTTACCTCGTTTCCTGACCGGCTGTTGGATGTCGTTCGACGACTATCGTGCTGGTTCCGGCGCGTCGGCTGAGGCGTGCGCCAATAGCGAGACCAACGACACCTGTGCGGACGATAGACTATGAGCCCGCGCAATGAGCTAAGGCAACACTGTGCAACCCACCACCGCCTATAACGAGATGGTCTACAGCATAATCTGCTGAGCGAAATGGGTATCTGTATGGCAGTTCAATGCGATGTGCTGATGTTGACTTCGCTGCTGCTGCTGCACCTTCCAGACGCATTCAATGCAGCTCGCACTCCACGAACCATAATTCTAAATGACCAGTCGATATTAAATTGCAGTATTTACCGCAATAACCTACGCGGAACGTGATGTACGAGGACAAGGGGCAAAGCGTGCCGGAATCCCGCCGGAGCACGTCTTCCCTTCATTCATATCGCTCGTTCCAAACCGGCCCAAGCAATATGGCAATGGATGTACCTCGACCTGACGAAGATTCTGAGTTCAAGGCTCGCCTAGCCGAACTCGAGAAGATGCCGCTCTTTATGAAGGAACTGCCCGATGACCCCAACGATCCAACAATCGCGGCTATCCAGAGTTTGCTCTACGAAGGCCCACCCGACGGTTAGTGGTGTACAAGATTCGACTATTCGCAGATCTGACTTACATTAGCTGACGTGCAGAGGTCGCACAGAACTTCAAAGAGCAAGGTAACGAGGCCTTCAAGGACAAGCGGTGGCGCGACGCCTTGGGATTCTATCAACAAGGAATCGGCGCGAAACCAACAGACAAGACTATCCTCGAGGCACTTTACTGCAACAGCGCAGCGTGTAATGTCGAACTGCGTAAGTTTGCATGCATGCTGTGGCGTGAGCACGTTTTCGAGTGGCTGACCCCTATCCTTTCGCGGCCACAGGAAATTATGGTAGCGCACTGCGCGATTGTGCAAAGGCTCTCTCCGGAAACCTCAAGTGCACCAAAGCTTGGTATCGGTCTGCTTTGGCGTTGAATGCTCTCGAGCGGTTTGAGGAGGCCGTCGACGTTTGCACGCGCTGTCTGGCGTACGATCCGCAAAATGCAGCTGTGAAGGTTGCATACCAGAAGGCTGAGAAGGGCTGGGATGCTCAAAAGATCAAGAGAGCTGCAAAAAGTGATCGGTTACGGAAGGAACGAGAAAAGGCCAAGGCGATCGCGGATGCGCTAGAGGTTCGTGTTGTTGCCACAGGTGCAGCAATACCTCTGAAATGCGGCTAACTTTGGAGCGCAGGCAAGGTCTATCACACGAGACGTGGCGAAAGTGAAAGTGTCTGACGCTCCAGAGATCTCACTTGATCCAGAGAACCCCGATGCGCTCATCCTCCCCATCTTCCTACTGTATCCTCAACATGCAACTTCCGACCTCATCGCTGCCTTCCACGAGGACACGACCTTTGCGGACCACCTGTCCCAAATGTTTCCGCCACTCAGTCAACGCCCCGCCTGGGACACAAGCGGTGCTTACACTGCTGAGAACCTCACTGTCTACGCGACGTCCCGCAACAAACGGCTCTTTAAAATCGGCAAGGACAAGCTCCTGCGTGACGCCATTCTTGCACCACTCAAGGGAGCACAAGCCATCCCAGGCGATGGGCTCGAAATTCGCGAGGGATGTCTCAACTTCGTCGTGCTGCCTCGAGGGGCAGAGGAACGGAAGTGGGTGGACAGGTTCAAGGCAGATCGAGACCAAGTCCGTTGATCAGTAATTCCACAATAATATTAAATGGATCGGGTAACATGTCCATAGCGACCCGTACGATCATTGCGACTGGTTGGCATCTACAAGATGCAGTGGAGAATAATTTAGAGCGTTGTTACACGATAGCATGCGAGTTTGAAGGGAGAGCATGGGAAACAGTAAAGCGTGATAGCGTGAGAGCAGAGTAGCGAAGACGAATGTGGCCGGCAGGCGGTTCAAGTTGCAAAAGCGTCAAAGAGCTTCTTGTACGTCGAACTCGATCGTGAAAGAAGCTCGTTATGAGTTCCAAAGTCTGCCAGTTGACCGTTCTCAAACATAGCGACCTGATGGCAAGCGTGAGGAAATGCAGCTTGACCCAGATTCAAAGACACTGACCTTGTCTGCGTGGCGCACCGTTGACAATCGGTGAGTGATATCTAATTCAGAAAAATGTCTAATTAGCAGTGGCAAATATATTGATGCACCATGGACTCACAGATGACGGTCATTTTTCGATGGCCATCAGGTGTGCGTGCTATTTCTTCGATGCGCTCGAAGCTACAGGTTTGTCAGAGGCGGCTGATTTTGGGTAGAACGTTGCTTACAGTTCTCGCTGGGCACGCGCATCCAACGCACTCGAAGCTTCGTCAAGCAGAAGCAAATCGCAATGCTCAGCCCGCATGAGACAGCGCGCAATCGCAACCCGTTGCCACTAAGAGCCATCAAAGTCAGCAACTCATGTTTACCACAGGTGAGAACTCACCTCGCCACCTGACAGAGATCTCCGGCCGTTGAATCCCGGTGACAAACCACCTGAAGAGGGCGGCGAATCGAATGCTGAAAAGTCCAATTTCGTATCGATGCCGTCCGGGCAGCCAGCGACGATGGCACCGGCCCCGGCGCGATCAAGTGCAGTTGCTATTTCCTGGGTTGACTCGAGCGAGTCGATGAGCCCAAAGCCTGTGTTCTCGCGGAGAGTCGAGTTCGAGAAACGGGCGAATTGTTGAAACAGAGCCGTGGTGTGGGAGTGAAGGTCGCGCGGATTGTATCGGCGAATGTCGACACCGTTTATGAGCAGCTCGCCCTGCTGAAAATCAAGAAGCCGCAGGATGAGACTGGCAAACGTCGTTTTGCCTGAGCCGTTGTATCTGAGCGTGGGTAAGTCACAATATAACTGGGTGACACGTTCTAACGAACCCCACAATTGCCACAGACTCGCCGGGTTCAATGCGAATATTGACTTCCCTCAGTGCTGGCGACGAGGCACCCTCGTATGTAAAAGACAGGCTTCTGATAACGAAGTCAGCGCAATCACAGGGGTCGATTTAAAGGTACCAACCTGGCCTCGATGGCCATGCCACGGTTTCCATCTTTTGTCTCTGCAGTCCGATACGAAGTGAGGTTTTGGGGTGGAGGATCCAACTTGGGTCGAACATCGAGAGCGGCAGTGAAGGCCGCAGCAAGAAAAATGGATTGGAATGCGCTGTCGAATGAGCGCGAGGCGTTCATGACACTGTGCAGAAGGACCGATAATGTGCTTCTCCACATAGTAATTGTGCCGAGGGAGACACCAGCCATCTGCGGTGCCAACGCAACCTGGAATGATGGTCAGAAGGGTACTATGCAATTGACACTACGTGGCACTCACGTTCTGAATGAGGTGGATCACTTCTGATGTGCCATTGTGCAGCACCGACTGCATGAACGTTGATCGCGACGACTCGGCCGACTCGCTCTCAGCACGCAGAAGCTGCGAGCGAGCATGCCTCCACTCCTTCATGATCCATGATGCGAGGTTGAAAAAGATAACCTCCTGTCGGTAGTGATCGCTGAACGCCAGCGTGCGCATTCGCTCAGCTTGTTCGGAGTGCGTGGGAATCGCTCCGTCAGCAGGTGCCCAAGGAGATCGACCGGGGCTGACAAAGAAGCTGGAAAGGTTGAGCAGAGTCGGCATGAGTGCGACAAGAAGGAAGACGGGTTGCAGGGTCCAACTAGCGGCGTCCGTCAGATTCCAGAGAATAAAACACTGCGCTCCAGCGTCGGCAAGCGTCGTAAAGGCGGACAGAAGGTCCAGAGGCGACAATGGCCCAAACGAGCTCGAGAACGAGTTGATGAAGAGGTCGGACTCGTGCAGCAAATCACGGATCTGCGGGTCGGACAAGGACACAATGTCCAAGCGCAGGCGGGTGCGCATTTGAATCTCCTCCATTTGTAAGCGCATGCGGCGGCGAATCTCAGACTCTTTGGCAGCGCTGACATTTTCGTTTGTAGAAGGTCAGTACACAGTGTTTTGGGGTGCGCGCGGGAGAGAACTCACGTGACTACGTCGACCGCCTGCTCGAACAAAGTTCGCAGTAGCTCCACGAGAAACAGCCATCCGAGAGTGTGCCAGCTGCCGCTAGAGTCGGTAGTGACGAGGAGTTTCTGCAGCTGAAGGAAAGTCAGTTGACTGTGGCACTGCGGGCGAACGGAGGCATACCTCGTCCAAAATGCGAGCATGTGAGAATGCGCGCGACGCCGGAAGCAAGCCCCTGACGACATAGACAACGATGAGGACGAAGACATCCCTTGCGCGGTCGCCGAAGCGAGGAAACACGAGGTGCTGGACCCCATGCAGGGAGAGAGTTAGGATCTGCCAAGCTAGTAGCACGTTTTCGAAGGTAAACGGGCGACGAGTGCCTGCAGATGCATCCGGTGTGTTGGCGCGAAAGGCTTTGCGGGAAGCCTGCCAGAGGTCGAGGGATGAAATGAAGTCCGAGTCGTCGGCCGCCTTCGGAGCACTGGTCGCGGCGGCCGCGGAAGGGCGTCGCGACCGTTTAGGAGCAGTAGGGGTTGTGGGTTCGCGCATTCGCTTTCGACGTGCACGAATTGTTGAAATCGAGAGCTGGGGATCAGGCGCAAAGCAGGGTGGGGAACGCATCTTGAGGCTCAAGTAGCAGCAACTGGGAGACCGACCACACGGCCACCGTGGCGGCGACACGCGCGAGATATAAAAGAGGATTGTGTTACCCTTGCTGGGGAACAGTCTTGCCATTCACGGGTCGCTGTCCAGGGTGTCATTGTGGCTGGGAGTGGAAGTTGAACACCGAAAGAATGGCAAGGGTCAACTGCCGAATGAGACCGCGCGCTTCTCTCTCCGCTTGAGTCTCCCAGGTGGCACCCATGGCGTCTCCTGTAGGCTCACCTCGTGCACCCCCACCAGACCTCGATGATCGTTTCGCAGAGCTCGCAGTCAATGCTCGGTCCAATAAACAGTCCATTAGCGAGCTAGGTTTTCGTTCCCCCGCCCCAGCTCCAGATACTCCGATCCCCGACCTGCACGGACTCGGCTGGCCTGGTGATTATCCATTGATCTGGGCTCTCTTGTTATCCGGTGCTGACGCCGTGGCGAGCACAGCCAAGTCGACTGTTCTGAGACTCAATCAAACGCCCGAGGAACGCGCTGCGCGCGAGGCAAAACTTGCGGGCGCAGTTCGAACACTCCTGGAAGGGATCGGAGAAGATCCGGACAGGGAAGGACTGCTTCGTACTCCAGAGCGCTATGCACAAGCCCTGCTGTGGATGACCAAGGGCTACGAAGAACGACTCTCGGGTGACTGCTTTGCCACATGCTACCATCTCGTCCAGTCGTACTCAACGACTATCCCTGCCTATCTTCCCAGAGGTCATTAACGGTGCCATTTTCGCCGAGGACCACGACGAAATGGTGATCGTCAGGGATATTGACATCTCAAGCCTGTGCGAGCATCATCTCGTGCCCTTCACGGGCAAGGTCTGCCTCTATGCCCGTTCCGGACCGCACACACGCACTCACGGCGTGGCTCTCAGGTGTCGATCGGTTACATTCCCAACAAACTCGTCATAGGCATCTCTAAACTAGCGCGCATTGCAGAGACCTTCAGCCGGCGCCTGCAGGTCCAGGAGCGTCTTACCAAACAGATCGCTATTGCGCTCGAGGAGGCGGTAAAGCCTCGAGGTGTAGCTGTGGTCATGGAAGCGACGTATGTCGCACACCCGCACTCCTTTGCACCGGTCGAGGATTGCTAACCGTCTGCAGGCATATGTGCATGACTATGCGAGGCGTGCAAAAGCCTGGAGCAACCACGGTCACCTCCACCATGCGGGGATGTTTCCGTACCCAACAAAAGACCCGCGAGGAGTTCTTGACCCTGATACGGAGTCCACAGGCGGGTCGATGAAACGCCAGCACACACCATGTCTACGACATGAGACGGTTTCAACGCCGTCAAGTAAAGCATCGATTCATTCAACATCACACTCACGCTCAACCGTTCGCTAAGCAATCGCGATCCACTCGATGAACTGTCAGAAACTTCTGTACTGCTATTGCCACACCTGTCATTTCCAAAGTACGGGGATAATGTTGTGCATTCATTCCGGAGGAGGGGGGCCAGAACCGCCGAGCTGCGAGGCGGAAATGGCATCGCGATAGCGGCCACGAACGATCCGCTGACGTTTGCGCTGCAAGGCGGGTGTGAGATGCGTCCATTTGAATTGTTGTGCAGGCAAACTCACCCCGCTGTCCCCGTCACTGTCTCGACCATCTGCAGCAGCATCTGTATTACCCCGTGGTCAGTCGACCAGTTGTTCGCCGTTTCAGACTTGGTTGCGTACCATGAGGCCGTTTAAGAGAACCATCACGTGAACCGCCGCTATCCCCACCGGCAGCTCCGCCGATACGGTCACGGAGGCTCAAGTTGCCCGATGGACCACTTCCACGGGAGGCTTCCGGGCCAGAGCGTGGACTGTCAGCGCGGCGAGACGAACTCTCTTGCCGAGAAGGGCGCTGGGAGTCGCCGCCGCTAGCCATCGCGCGGGGCTGTGAAGGTGGAGGCGGCGCCGGCTTGCTGTTCTGGGGCGTGGCATCAGAGCGAGGCGGCTGCATGATCATTGTTGAAGTTAGTGACGCATCTCGCTTAGCGGAGGGGGGGGACGAAAGACGGACCCGATCGTCATTACCACGAGACTCGCGGTCTCTTCCACCATCGTCACGTCGCTCTCGCTCCTTGCGATGCCCCCGCTTGTCACCTGCCTCACGATCTCGCTCTTTCTCGCTGCGGTGTCGAGTGCGGTCATCGCGATGGCTGCTGCTGTCTTTGTGGCGAGACGAGCCACCGACACGCTTGGAGGACCGATCAGCGGACTACGGACAGGTGAGCAAACGAACTGCTGACGAAATAGCGCATCACTCACCTCATCTTCGGAGTGTCTCCTACGCTTGGAACCAGCTTGCTCTTCGACAGAGGCAGTGTTGACAACTCGTCGAGACTGTTCGTCTTCTGGACGCGCAGCAGCAGCAGGACGACGGTCCCCTTCGCGGTCACGGCTCTCCGGCTGGTGGTGTCGGTCACGTTCATGCTGCCGGTCATCACTCCCTCTGTCGCCCTCTCGCCCGCGCCCAGGAGGAGGCCGATCCCTAGAGTCTCTATTATCGTCGCGAGGTGGGACTGCAGGGCGACCTGGCGCATCGTGTGAAACTCGAGGGTTTTCAGAGCCCAATGAACGATCATCGTGTCGACCCGGCACGGGGGCGTTGCGAGTATCTCGACTGCCTCGCGGAGATGGTCGACGGGCTGGTGGAGATGATCCACGCGGTGGGTTACCGCTATGAGGGCCGCGAGGGGGAGCACGAGCATCGCGGTCGCGCTCATCACGAGCTGAGGTTCGGCGCAGATCCTGTGCAGTGGCAGTTGAGCTTGGGGCACCAGGTGGAGGCATGGATGGATTGTTTGGGCGAGGGGCATGGTCGTCTGACGGCCGATGAGAGCGAGGGGAAAGCGGGGGCTCCCGTCGAGAGGTCGACGTCGATGGACCCGAACGGTTCGGACTGGGAGGACGGCTCGAATGAGCAGAGGATCCGTTCAGACCACCGCGATGAGAGAGATCTGGTTTCATTGGCAGCCCAGATGGTGCGCGCAATCCACTGTCTCGTGGTGCGGGACTATGAGTACCGTTTGTCGAACTGGGCGTTGGACGGGAAGCCGCAAGGGCCTGCTCTTGCCTCGGCGGCTCACGACTGACGCGTTTGACGACGTCCGGCCTCGGGATACTCCAGCGAGGTTGTCAGCCAGCAGTTCCGGGCGTTTTATTGACGACTCACTTCGACAGAATCGCTTTCGGGTCCGAAGAAGGAGCCCTATCGAGCTCGGACTGGGTCGTCCTCGCATTTGTTGAACTCGATCCCGAGGGAGGCACGGTGCTTTGCGGTCGAGAAGGGACGGGAGAAGCTGTGTCCGGCACTGTCAGCGGCGGCCGCGGTTTATCGGTGGAACCCTTGGATGCGTCGTCTGATGTCGTCTGGAATTGATTATAAGCAGAGAGATTCGAAACGGGTATACTCAAAACACACCTGGCTCTCCCAAAGCTTGCGTCGTTGGCCGAGCTTGGCAAGATACCTGTGT
>Ga0247815_10001318_pt1 | contig 19136 bp, 29 predicted proteins | sample UWRJL194509B1_FD_181014 | JGI IMG/M metagenome (GOLD analysis project Ga0247815, IMG submission 181014) | Plant litter microbial communities from Arlington Agricultural Research Station in Wisconsin, United States - UWRJ-L194-509B-1 | ecosystem: Environmental > Terrestrial > Plant litter >...
GTCGGGTCGTTCTCCTGCTCAATGAGGCACGTCTTTGAGTCGATCATGAGCCGCGTCGCGCCGACCTCCTCACGCCAGTAGATCGAGTGGCTCTTGCCGTCAAGCAGGACGAGCAAGCCGCCGTCAGCCAGCGGACGCGCGCCAACAAGCGTACCGCCGCCGTTGAGATACAGCCACCATGTCGTGGACGACGCGCGAGCCGCCGTGAAGTGGTAGCGGATACCCTCATTGATGAACTCGATGGCGAAGACGGTCTTGAGGACGTCCTTCGCGGGCACTTGGCCTTTGTCGAGAATGCGTTTGTACTCGGCCCAGCATGCCTCAGATGCGAGGTATGCCTTGGTGACGGCGCCGCAGATCACTGCAAGGGTCGCCTCGGGACGCTCAACGGTGAGCTTGTTCGAGATGAGCGTGTCGAGCCAGGCGGTGGTGATCGTGTTCTCCTCGAACGCCTGGGTCTGGAGCAGGTTGATGAGGTACTCGACGGTCGTGCGGAAATCACCGCGAATGCTCAATTCCTTGAGCGCGACGACCATGTTCTTGCGGCTCTGACCACGGTCTGCGCCATATGCGAAGATGTGACCGAACTGCGAGTCGGCGTACTCGTGTAGACCACCGGCGTTTCCGACGGAGAAGTAACCCCAGACGTTCGGGTTGGAGCGGAAATTGAGCTCTTGCACGCTACCGCTCGACGGCTTGAAGCCAGCGTCCGGATTCTCGGCGGTGATACGCACTGCCACGACGTGGCCTTTGGGACGCGGCTTGCGCTGTGTTTGGCTCGACTCGGGCTTGACCATGTCAAAGTCGATCTCGGACGACGAATGAGGTGCCATGCCGTAGAGCTCGCGAATATCGCGGATGCGGTGGAGCGGAATGCCCATGGCGACCTGCAGCTGGGCGGCAGGAAGGTTGACCCCAGTGACCATTTCGGTCGTCGGGTGCTCGACCTGAAGACGCGGGTTGAGCTCGAGGAAGTAGAACGAGTCGTCCGTGTGGCTGTAGAGGTACTCGACGGTACCTGCGCTGACGTAGCCGACGAGCTTGGCGAGGCGCACTGCGGCACGTTCCATCTCCTCGAAACGCTCGGCGTTAGCAATGGTGACGGGAGCCTCCTCGATGATCTTCTGGTGGCGACGCTGGACGGAGCAGTCGCGACCGAACAGAGAGATGGCGTTACCGTACTGATCGGCGAGAAGCTGAACCTCAAGATGACGAGCGGAACCGGCGAGCTTCATGATGAAGACTGGTGAGCCAGGGACTTCACCGAGGACGGCAGAGAACGAGTTCTTGAAGGTGTCGGGCGAGTCGACCTTGCGGATTCCCTTGCCACCACCACCCTCAGACGCCTTGATCATGACTGGATAGCCAATATGTTCGGCCTTGACCATACCGTCCTCGACGTTGGTGACGCAAGCGTCCTTGTAGGCCTTGTCGGGAACGACGACCCAACCTTGGTCAGACAGCTCGGTGTCCGAGATGCCGGTACCAGACCAGGCCATGGTCGGGACACCTGCAGACTGTGCGACGATAGTAGAAGAAATTTTGTCTCCGAGAGAACGCATTGCCGAGCCGGGCGGGCCGATGAATACGATCTTATTCTTGGAGGCGGCAAGCGACTCTGGCAGACGCGGGTTCTCACTCGCGTGGCCCCAGCCAGCCCAGACTGCGTGTACGCCAGCTTGCTCGGCCACATCGACAATGAAGTCAACGTTTGCGTAGTTGTTGTTGTTGCTTCCACCTGGTACCTCGATGTAGCGGTCGGCCATGCGGATGTACTCGGCGTTGACCTTGAGGTCCTCGGGAGTGGCCATAACAGTGAACTCGATGGCACGCTCGGTGCCGAACGTTTCGTAGGACCATTGGCGGATCGATCTAATTTCCTTCACGGCTGCAATGCCGTTGTTGGCGATGAGAACCTGCAGCCAGCCACGCCGTCAGTCACATGTTCATTTCTTAACAAGATCGCGGGATCCATCGCATGCTTGTGTAGCAAGATGGGAGCAGATTGGAATGTAACGCGATGTGCGGATGCAAGTGGCAGATAGCAAGCACTCGCCGTTACACGCGTCGACCGCGAGGCCAGGACCCGAGCGTTCGAAAGTCACATACCTTGGTAATAACGGTGTGCCCCCCATGCTCCTGCACAAAGTCATGGACGCTGCCGGGGGAAGCCTTGTCAAGAGAGTTGCCGCCTGTTTTAAGTGTCGCGGGATGCACAGACGCGCGACGTCTAGGTCAGCTCCGCCGGAGACTTCTAACGCGGTGGTCTAGACCGTGCACACACCAATAAAGTGTTGCACTTTGGCGTGCGGATGATCCGTCGAGCTCGCCATGGCTCAGATGTGAGAGGGAGGAGGCAGACAGGTGCGGGCGGAGGTCAAAGTCTGCGAATGCGATCTCACCCCAATTTTTTGCTGGACAAGCTGGGGAGGCGCCTGCTCAAAGATTCTTGGAGCACCTCCGACACGCTATCGCCCATTACAGACAGCCCGACCCCCGATCCCGCGTCCGTTATCCTCCTCTTCACAAGAGGGTGTGTGGATTCAAGGATCATAGTCCAGGGGCTCAGGTGAAGGGCCGATCATTCCGCGCGACAATGATCTGTACTCGTTCAACTCCGAAGGTATTCAACTTACAGCCGGCATGCATGCCTTCGGGTTTGAAGAAACGGTTGGGGTTGCACTATGTCAGGTGAGACGTCTGAGTACAACGCCGAGGACATGTTGTAGCAATCTCGACAATCATAGATAGTAGGTGCAGGCGCACCACCGACGGCGGTCGTCCGAACACCTTCTCAACCTGCTTTGGGAGCACCGCGGAGTCCTAGGAGGAGCCAACAACAATGAAGCGCGTGGCAACAATGATTGCAGCGCAACGAGCCGGCATGGCGTGCTGGATCTCTCTGCCACCAGCCGAGATGGCGATTGGTGGTTGGAATCGCCCGGCCTGCTCACTTCTGGTATAAGGTGTCAGACCAATCACATGAGCGTTGCGCGCTTGCGATGTACAGTAAGTTCATAGCGTATTATCATCACGATTTCAACGTTTCTTGCAACTTCGAGTGGGGTTCTACTTCACGGCAGCGGTGGCATACCGATACTCTTCTGATAATCACGATCCAAATAAATCATCATGTTCGCTTATAGTGCTACTTTCAGAACTGTACTTTTGAGAACGAGAGAAAACACGGGTTAATCACCGTGACTCCGACACCAAAAGCCTCCGGTTACATGCTACCCAAGCTGCAACCTTTTTCTTGACCACGAATACAACACAATCATATCTTTGATTTATTCTGGTGCAGAAGCTGCTTGAACAAGAAGATGTAGATCACCAACCGGGTTGGCTTGAGCCTCGGGCTGTCGCGTCGAGAGGTTCGAAGGACTAATGGCGAGCGAAGCGGCAGGCGCAGAAACAGGCGCATTAACTGAGCCAGCCTGAGTGTTTGACGCCGCACTGGGAAGCTTGGAAGCTGCCAGCGTGCGCAGAAACACTTCGGATTCTGTTGGCTGGCTCTGGCTCTGGCTTGGAGCCTTACTTTGCAGGGGCGCACCATCGCGTCGCATCTTCTTCCTGCAGTTCTTGCTACCCCTGTGCATGTCGAGCAGGTTCGACCATCCGCCAAAGCCGACACGGATACGCTTGTGACACTGGTCACACTTGAGATACGAGTGCACATGGAACTAAGCGTGCCTAGTCAATGTTTATGTGCTCACATAAAGCGCGATGCATACCTCGACACCCTGGTCATCGACAGCGCTTGGCCATTCTTTCTTTTTGGAGAAGGTTTTGGGCGGCATGGCGCGCGACTGAACGCGTATGCACGATCACAAGACAAGGGGCGGCGGGTGAGCGGAGGAACCCGAGCAGTGAAGGGTGTTAGGACTCGGCGTTAATCGGGAAATGCAACTACAAACAGGTGGGATCTGCAGGGGTGATTGTCAGTCCAGCGTGCGCATGCAGCGCAAGATGCACAAATGCCAAATGCCCTGCTTACATGAACTAGACTTACAGGCCAGAAGGGCCAGCCACGCGTTACAAGGAGAACAGCGGTGGTGGCCAAAGGTGCGTGCGGAGATAGATGCGACAGGAGGAGAGCGTCAACAGAATTACGGTCGCAGCCGATAGGCGGGGGCCAAACTAACGAAACACGGTCAACACAAGACACCAGCAGATGACAGACAGGAATCGATGCGAGTGGACGAGACTAAGCGATGACTTTATTGACAGGTTAAAGGACACCATGGAACTCGGTACGAGGCGAATTCGAACTGGCGTTTACCACACGTTACCTAGATCCACCGCTGGACTGGGCTGCAATCTATCTATCTCGGGTAGGCTTCTTGCTACTAACGCTGTGAAGTCGTAGCGAACTTTATCGTCCAACCTGAACTGTCCCAGCCGTGGGAAGTGCTTCAAGACAATTCGTTTGACTGTGTCGAGCGCGCGCTGCTTGGTTGTGTTCTCGATTTCGCGTTCTCGCTTCCGATACTCAATTTCGGCGGCGCGCTGTTCATCGGACATCGCCTGCCAACGCTGGCGTTCGCCAGTGCCACAACGGAATGGTGGAGGTTCTAGGCCGACGCCAAGCCGGCTGAGGCCCCCGTGGACGTGCAAGTCTTCTAACTGGGTAAAACCTGAAAGAGAAGAAAGAACGACCTAGAGAGTAGTGAGTTGGAGCGTCAGAAGAGCTCAGGGGGGCCGCACCTCAAAGTCTCTGCCACAGTCGGCGATGTCGAGGGTTTTGATGTATGGCATGGCCTTCGTCATCGCTAAGTTCCATCACTCAATATTTCGCTGTTAACGAGAACATTGTCACTCGTACCTGACCCGCAGTTGCCTACTGTCTCATCGGCCTTTGGCGGCTTGTCCCTGTAATACTTCCCACTGCCATCTGCAGCATGACAGAACGACGTGTTGTGTAGCTTCAGGTTGCGCACCGCAGGTGCGCTTGGCCAGCTTGGTGCACCACTCGAGTATCCGAGGTGCACAGTAATGTCATGCGCCTGCGCACAAACCGTGGTCCAGAACAGCGATGTGTCCTCGAGATTCAACAGCTGGACTGTAGGCAATCGAGTTTGACCGAAGGCACGGTGGATGGCCTCCTCGAATGGAGGGCGATGGGACGCATCAGAACCAAGCCCGAAGATCAATTCCGTGAGGTTTTCGAATCCGAGCAGAAGGTCGCGAAGGACTTCCGCTTCGGAAGTGACGTTGACCTGGGTACCTCCTTTGACCCTGGCTAATGGCATGTATGCGGTATCAGGTCTAAAAAAGGCGACCACGTCAACAATTATTTGGAGACGTTAGTCCGACTCACGTCGGTGCGCCGTCTTCACGGTTACCGTAGTACAACGACGAATTGGTCCGCACGCCGCCACCAGCTTTGGGAAGATAGGGGTCGTTCCGTGTCGCCTCCGATCCAGGGTATTTTGATGGGCCAGATAGCGGTCGAACAAGCACAGGTGTCACGCGAAGTGTCCTGCCCGGACCATCGACCAGTTAACCTCCACAGCGTCGACCGCCACAACACGCGCACCTCGTATAACGCCGAGCCAGCTCGGAACTAGCCATTTCCTGCGCTGTCTCGACGAAGGTATCCCAGTTCCAGATGGCGAGCGTGTGGAACACGATCGGCGCAGCTATAGCACGTAGATCCTTGCACGTCTCCGACAAAGCCCTCACAGATGGCCTCGAGAACCGTTTGTTGTACATGTAGCCGTCGTCGATAGCATTGCAGATGAGGGTAAGAACGTCTTGGTGGAGACCGCAGAAGGTCACGGTGGCGGAGGTCATGATGGTAGGAAGTCAAGTCACAAGCCGCCCGGTGACAGACCCCGGCGAGTACAGTTAATGCGCAGTCGACCTTGGAGCGGGCTTCTTCGCCCGCAAGCCCTTTTTCTCTGGTCAGGGCTTTCGAGCCAAACATTGGAACGTAGCTGCTCCTTTTGAAATATGAGGGAACGAAGGCGAAGGTGCGGCGAAGGCATGTCCTTTTCGCCCGCACAGAAACCTTTGGATGAATGCCTTTGAATAAACGGGCTCGAAGGTATATCCAGTCTCGCAGATAATAAGCGTAGGAAAATCGGAAGCTGAGCACTGCGGCGGCAGGTTCCGAGCTCGTGCCACGCACCTTGAGGCTGCCTTTGGCGCCACCACACGAGACTGTCTGATCCGACAATTGCTCCAGCTCGACATGCCGATTGCATCATAAAGGCTTGTACTCAAATAAAGACACATCTACACATGCCATTTGCTGCAGATCTATGGGGCACGTTTTTTGCAGCTGTTAGTAGATCATGCAGGGTCGACAGGTGAGACCGGTGAGCGTCGGGATAGAAGTTCGTATTTGAGCCAGCAATGGTACATTGATCTTGAGAGGTCGTAAAGTAATGAGCAGGCAGGGGGACTGCATAAATATTACAAAAAGGTCGAACAGCATTTGGAGCCGTGCTCTTTCATCAAAGTTAGACCTTGTTCAGGTCTACGACCGGGCTGGGCTGTGACTTCTCCAGCTCATTCTTGTCATTCCTTGATGCCAGCGCGGAGAAGTCGTAGCGAACCTCGCCCAGTTTGAACCTCACCAGCTTTGGGAAATACTTCAGCGCGATGAATTTTGAATTATTCAAAGCGCTGAGCTTTTCCGCGTTCCTAGCATCGGTTTCGGCCTTGAGACTCTCTGCAGACTGCCCGAGGGTACAACAAAAGGGCAGGGGCTTGAGGAGAGACGAGACCTCGCTGTGGATGCGAAGTTCTCTCAGCTTCATAAAGCCTGAAAGCGACACCAAGACAGCCTGTGGAGTACCGTGAGAAGAGCACATCAGCCCAATATTCGTGGGCCGGGTACGGTGAGACTGCAACTGCACCTCGAAGTCCTGTCCACAATCTCCAAGTTCCAAAATCTTCACATTGGGCATAGCCATCGTGATTGCTGCGGGTCACTCGTTAGTCACACGCTAACAGCTCAATACGCGCAGTCACGCATCCGTACCAGGGCCGTGATTGGCATGCCGGTTGACTATGTCATTCAACTCCTCGGAGACTGGCAGAAATCGGGCATGACGCATTCCTGTGGCATGACAGCACGATGTATGATGCAGCGTCAGCTTGCGCACTGCAGGTACAATCGGCCATTTTCCCGTGCTGCCACAGTAGCCAAGGTACAGGGTGAGATCATCCACCTGCGGACAGATGCCTAGCCACGATAGCGCATTGTCCTCGATGCTCAGCGCTCGAACAGCTGAGAGCAACGCCGTAGTGCCAAAAGTGCGCCGAATAGACTGCTCAATAGGCGGGCAATGAGTTGCATCCACGCCCAAACCGAAGATTAATTTGGCGAGATTGTCAAATTTGAGTAACAGATCGTGTAGGGCTTCGAACTCGGCCGAAATACTGGCCTGCGCGCGGTTCTTAGCTCTCGCGAGCGGCTCATACATGACGCCGTATCTAAATCAAAACGGTAAATAGCCACGAGCACGGACAGTAGAGCCACTGACCTTGATAGACCTTCCTCCCCCCGAGTCATGAACAATAAATAGTTGTTCCGCACGTTTAAGCCGGCCTTGGGAAGATGTTGATCCATCTCGGACCCCACCCGACGAGGAAATTGCACCTCAGGCATCGGACGAATAATCAGAGGAGTCACGCGAAAGGTCCTGCGCGACCGAATCAGTCTCAGTGACATAGCGATTGCCACAACACACGTGCCTGGTATAGAGCAGGACCAGCTCGCACTGCATCATCTCCTGCAAAGTTTCGTGGAACGTGTCCCAATCCCAGATCGCCACAGTGTGAAATAATACTCGAGCTGCCGCGACGCGCAGTTGCTTGCATGTCTCCGATAACGCTTTAACGGACGGCCGCCAGAACCGCCTGCCGTAAATGTAGTCATCTTCGATCTCGTCGCAGATGAGTGCAAGGATGTCGAGGTCGAGATTGCAGATGTTCATGCCAGCGAAAGTCATGAAAACAAGAAGGGAGGACGTGAGCCGTCATATTACAGCTCCGATTAGGGTTCTGGGACGGCCTTGTATGCCCGCAAGGCGTGGGCCTGGCACGTAAACATTGAGGCAACAATGAGAACAATTTGTCCTCGCAGGCGCGCAGTTGGCGAGCAATAACAAAGCAAGCGTTCAGGTTGCAAGTTAAACAACGTATTGTATACGCTCTGGGTCAAACAAATCGAGACGCTGCAATGCATTCATAAAGCAGGATAGAGCATTCAGTCAGATGAGGGAAAGCAAAGGCTGAGATCGGCATAGCCCGAGACCGTTCATCTGTTCCATCTTTTTATTCAATTGGCAATGACGAGTAAGTAGATATGGGAAATGTGTTGAGACATGTCTTGGGCTGCATGCAATCCTACATAAGTCACTCTTTCATCAGATGTCGTTCAGGTCTACGGGTGGATTAGGCTGCAAGTTCTCCACCTCATCCCGATCATTTCTTGACACCAGCATGGAGAAATCATAGCAGGCCTTTTTGCCCAATCTGAACCTTTCCAGGGTCGGGAAGTGCTTTAGCACGATGAACTTGATATCGTTCAGGGCGCGAAGCTTGTCCGCATTCTCAGCATCGGTTTCGGCCTTGCGTTCTTCATCGGACATCGCCATCCAGCGCTGATACCTGCTCGTGCCACATTCCCACTCCGGGGACTCGAGGAGACACGAAAGTTCCCAGTGAACGCGGAGTTCTTCGAGCTGGATAAAGCCTGAAAGGGATGCCAATATCGCCTGGTGAGCAACGGGAGGACAGCGTGTCAGCGCAATACTAATGGGATGGAGTGAAGCTGCAACCACACCTCAAAGTCCTGCCCGCAATCCACAAGGTCCAGGACTTTCACATTAGGCATAGCCATTGTGATTGCTGCGTGTGCCTCGTCAGTCTTCCGTGTACACAGCACGCGCGGCATTGGACACCCGTACCAGGTCCACAATTGGTGTGGCGGTTGTCGTTGTCCTTCGATTCCTTGGACAATGGTGGCAGTTGAGCGTTACGCCGCCCTAACGCGTGACAGCACGACGTATTGTGCAGCGTCAGCTTACGCACTGTAGGCGTAGTTGGCCACTCCCCCGTGCCGCTAAGATAGCCGAGGTATAGGGTCAGATCATCCAACTGTGGGCATATGCTAAGCCAAAACAGCGCAGTATCCTCGATGTTCAGCGCTCGAACACCCGAGAGGCAGCTGGTAGTTCCTAACATGCGCCGAATGGACTGCTCGAAAGGTGGGCGACGTGTAGCATCCGCACCTAGACCGAAGATGAGTTCGGTGAGGTTATTGAATTTGAGGAGCAGATCGCAAAGGGCTTCGACCTCAGCTAAAATGTTGGTATGGACGCCGTTCTCCACTCTCGCAATTGGCCGGTAGAGCAAGCTATATCTAAATCCCAGTTGTGGTAGCCGTTTGCAAGGATAATGGGGACACTGACTCTGGTGATCCTTCCTCGCGCCGGCGTCGAAACAAGTCAGAGTTGTTCCGGACTGTTCCACCGGCCTTGGGTAGGAATGGGTCTGTGTCGATTCCCATGGAAAAAGGGTACCGTGCCTCCGGCATCGGACGAATGAGCAGCGGGGTTACGCGAAGGGTCCTACGCGAAGGGTCAGTGTGGCCGCTCATCGATATTCACAACGTGTGTACCTGGTATACTGCAGGGCTAGCCCACAATTCATCATCTCCTGCGCGGTCTCGCGCAACATATCCCAGTTCCAGATGACCAGAGTATGAAACACAACTCGTGCCGCAGCTACTCGAAGTCGTTTGCATGTCTCTGATAATGCTTTGACGGAAGGCCGCGAGAACCGTCTAGCGTAAACGTAATCGTCTTTGATCTCGTCGCAGATGAGCGCAAGGATGTCATGGCCGAGGTCGCAGATGGTTATACCAGGAGTGGTCATCGTAGTAGGAAGACAAGATGTGAGCCACCAAGTCACAGCTCCGAGCCATTCAAGGGTTCCAAGACGGCCTTGGATGCCCGCAAGGCATGCAGAGCTCGCACGTAAACGTCAAAGCTACAATGAAGTCGATTTGTCCTCGCAAGCGCGTAGCTGTCGAGCGACACGGAGCAAAAACTGCGAGTATTTTTCTGTGTGATCAAACGATCAGAGGCTTTGCGATCCACCAGGGAAGCGGGATGGATATTGAGCTGGCCGGATGTGGAGAAAGCAAAGCATGCAATCGGTATCACCCGACGACGTGCATCGCTCTGTATTCAATCGGTTTGGCCCGATGAGCAGACAGGGGCGAGAACTTTGTTAAAACGCGCATTGCATTGCATACATATCGTACATGTTCCACCCCTACATCAGACTCTGTTCAGGTCTACAACCGGACTGGGCTGTAACTTCTCCAGCTCATCCTCATCATTCCTTGATGCCAGCGCGGAGAAGTCGTAACAAACCTTGCCCAGTTTGAACTTCACCAGCTTCGGGAAATACTTCAGCGCGATGAATTTGGAGTTATTCAAAGCGCGTAGCTTGTCCGCGTGCCTGGCAACGGTTTCGGCCTTGCGACTCTGCGCAGACTGCCCGAGTCTGTATAGCCGCAGTAAGGGCTTGAGGAGAGACGAGACCTCACTGTGGATGTGAAGTTCTCTGAGCTCGATAAAACCTGAAAGCGACGCCAATACAGCCTGTAGAGTGGTCATGAGACGAATATATCAGCTTGATATTGGTGGGTGCAATGAAACTGCAACGGCACCTCGAAGTCTTGTCCGCAGTCTCCAAGTTCCAAAATCTTCACATTAGGCATAGCCTTCGTGACATCTAAAGTCAATCATCAGCCTCTCGGTCCCAGACCAGCGCGCAGAGCCAACGGCATCCTTACCAGGTCCACAACTGGGATGAAGGTTCTCTTTGTTTTCCGACTCCCTTGACAATGGCGGCACTTGGGCGGTGCGCCACCCAGCGGCATGACAACACGACGTATTGTGCAGCGTCAATCTGTGCACTGCAGGCGCAATCGGCCAATCTTCCGTGCCGCTACGGTGACCAAGGTACAGGGTCAGGTCATCCAGCTGTGGGCAGATGCCCATCCAAAACAAGGCACTATCCTCGATGCTCAACGCTCGAACGGCCGGGAGGAACGTCGCAGTACCGAACGCGCGCCGAGTGAGCTGCTCCAATGGTGGGCGATGAGTGCTATCCACGCCTAAGCCGAAAGTCAGGTTGGTGAGGTTGTAGAATTTGAGTAACAGATCGTGTAGGGCTTTGACTTCTGCCGAGATGTTGGCCTGCATGCCATTCTCAACTCTCGCGAGCGGCATGTACATGACGCCGTATCTGAATTACAGCGGTGAGTAACGATGTTCCAGGACAGTACAGACACCAACTCTGATAGGCCTTCCTCGAGCCAACGTTGAAACAAGTCGTGGTTATTTCGCACACTTATGCCGGCCTTGGGAAGAAGTCTATCCGACTCGGCCCCGGTCCAGCGAGGAAATCGCGCCTCAGGCATTGGACGAATGATCAGAGGAGTCACGCGAAATGTCCTACACGAACTTGTGAGTCTCAACGATACATCAGTTGCCACAACACACATGCCTAGTATAGAGCAGGACCAGCTCGCACTGCATCATCTCCTGCAAAGTTTCGTGGAAAGTGTCCCAATCCCAGATCGCCACAGTGTGAAATAATACTCGAGCTGCCGCGACGCGCAGTTGCTTGCATGTCTCCGATAAAGCGTTGACAGACGGCCGCGAGAACCGCCTGCCGTAAGCATAGTCATCTTCGATCTCGTCGCAGATGAGTGCAAGGATGTCGAGATCGAGGTCACAGATGGTCATAGTAGCCTGAAGGGAAGTCGTGGTAAGAGGGCAAGCAAGAGGGCCGGTCGTAAGTGGCCATACCATGGCAGCTGCTCCGACAAGGGTCCCAGGACGGCGGCCTCGTGTGCCCGCTATGAATTTCGACATGGCACGTAAATTTAGCGGCATCAACATACTATTTGTTTTCGTAAGTTCGCCGTTGCGAGCGGTGCATTCGAAACTGGAGCAGCAGGAAAGAAATTGTGTGTTTTCCACCGGATCGAATAGTTTGATAGTTTAGTGCCGTTTGCAAGATTGAGTGCATCGTTCCTTCAAATTAATGGCAACAATGTGTAGCAGGAAGGTGGGACAGGGAGTTTGAATGGTCAGGTGACGCCTGACAGGAGGAAGGAAACCACGAGGTCGGCATTGCCCGTGGCCGCGCGTCCCTTCCACCATTGGAACGCAAAGTCGCACCGCATGAGCTCGTTTTCCACTCATGCGCATTCACTGACTCCTGCAAAATAGTCCGCTACAAAGCAACCAGTGTACAAAAGTTTGACCGTACCCGGGTTCGAACCGGGGTTGCGGGAATTTCATCTGATGTCAAAATCCCGAGTGCTAAACCACTACACTATACAGCCGTGACAGTGGTTCTGCTGCCAGGCTTTACTTAGCTCTTCTGGGAGAGCACTGGTAGAGTTGCACTGTTCGCCAGTTCTCACATGCCTTGCTCGAGTTTTGAGGTTGTTACTAGCTCATGTGCATTCACGGCATGACTGCCGGTTTGGTTGCCGCTTGCGGCTAAAGAAACCTGACGCGTGGATGTTCATCCGCCAAACCCTGGAACGGACAGCCTTTACAAGCACACCAGCCGGAATTGACGGACCGGGATCGACGCCGTTACCCCTCTACCCGCTCCCTCTCACTCGCCATGGCCCCAGCAATAATCATCATCATGGTGCGCAGTGGAAACTGCTCGATGTGACTCCCGTCTCATGTCTGAGTATCTCAGGGCGTGTCTGGATGTGGCAAGAGCACTGTGGGCCAGCTGCTAGCCGAAGCTCTGAATGTGCCGTTCATCGACGCGGACGACCTGCACCCGAAGGCTAATGTTGACAAGATGTCCAACGGCGAGCCTCTCAACGATGACGATCGCAAACCCTGGCTCGACATCGTTCGCGCTGCCGCCGTCAAAGCATGTCGCGCCGAAGGATCTGGTCACGAGACCGGTGTCGTCGTCGGCTGTTCGGCTCTGAAACTATCGTACCGTAACCTCCTACGTGGGATCGTCGAGTCTGAAGTCGAGGAGGGCGAGGATAACACGCCACCTCACGGCGGACATCTGCGGACGTTCTTCGGCTTCATCGACGGCCCGAAAGAGGTCCTCTTCGAGCGCATGCATGCGAGGAAGAACCACTTTATGAAGGCCAAGATGCTTGAGAGCCAACTCGCGACACTCGAAGATCCCCGTGGCGAGGAGGGCGTCTTCGAGATCAGGCTGGTCGATGCCATGGACGATCAAGTGCGGACCGCCCTCGAGGCCCTCGCCGAGCATGACGTTCGACCAGCCCGGAGCGCACATCCTGCACGAGAGGAAGTTGGACAGGGAGTTCCTGTTACTCTGGGCTCTGATAAGAAAGTCTAACGTGCTGTGTTGTGAACAAACTTCGTTGATCACAGTCTGTATAGTACATGCCCCTCGACCACAAAGCCTCATTCACCTGGCTGTGACGTCATTTCTTGGTCACAGGCATTGCGAATACCCTAGAAAAGGTTACTTGGATGAGCTGCGACCATGAAATGCGAGACTTACATTCGTTGGAAACGGTGCACGTGCTGCCAGATGCGCAGGTGGTGCAACCGGAGTATCCCGAGCCGCCGCACCTGCAAATCTTGTCAGTGGGGATTGTCAGCCTCTGTCAATTACAACTCACTGGCCCCACTTGGCGACCGTACATCCACTACCTCCACTTGAGGTTGTGGTCGTGGTTGTGGTCGGGACCGTGGTCGTGGTCGATGTGCTTGCACAAGGCACTGTAACAATACAATTGCCAACCACGCTCGACGTCGTGTTCTTCAAGTACGTCGCAAGCGGGTTGCATGCGCAGAGCACGGCCTTGACGAACGCAGCTTGCACTACGTCCGCGCCTTTCGCGTTCGTGTGCGTGTGATCGCTGGGGAAGTACGAATTCGTTGTAGTCAGCCCCAGAGACTGCCATCGGTTCGCCGTGTACTGGCCGTGGTCGACGTAGGTCGCGCCGATGCGTGATGCCGCGAGCTCTGCATACGTGACGAAGCGGTTTCCTGTGTAGGAAAAGGACCCGCCCTCCCAAGGGTTGTTTGGTGTCTGGGAGCTCATAATAACCTTGCCACCCTTTGCCATAATCGCCTTCCCGGCATTCTGGAGGTATGCTGGGAATGTCAGAACTGTCTCTGTGACACCACTGCAGGTTTCCATGAGTTCTCCGACACGCATCAGGATAGCGTGATATCTCACTTGTAAACTGTCGTGCAAGTCTCGGTGCCATTGCCTGGACAGTCCGTTCGGCCGTTGTCAGTTGAGAGACTTCCGCCGTCGTTGTGACCAAATTCTATGACAACTAAATCTCCAGACTGGACCGAATTGATGATCGTCTGGAACCTCCCCTCGCGCGTGAAGCTGCGCGCTGAGCGACCACCAATCGCTTGGTTTGAGACGGTGACCTTCGACGAGAACTGCAGAAACTGTCCCCAGCCTGCGTTTCGCAGTCATTTAAATCAGTGCCAAGCACGAAATAAACTTGGGAATGACAATACCTGTTGTAGCGCTGGAAGCAGTTGTCGCCATCGTCGAGTCACCCGCGAGATAAATGGTCACGGCCGAGGCAGACGAGCATGCAAGCACAACATAAGAGACCAGGCCAGTGAACTTCATGGTGATGACGTCGTGTACAATGAGGACGACTGTGACTTTAGCACGCGGGACGTCCTCCACTCATTTATAGATAGCTGGCCTTTCTTTGCTTCGCTGGCGCCGAGAGAGGGAATCGTTGCCAAGCGCAAAGGGTGTAGATCATGACCTGCAAGAAGCAAATGTTCAGAGTGCCGACGGGAGATGCTCGGACTGCGCTCAACCCCCCGTGGATCGACATCACACGTGAGCGGCTTCGACTTGACACGCATTCGATTCAGTACCTGTATACTACAAGCTAATCACACAAATCTCGGGCCGCACGATAGTATACCTAAACACATGTACCGATCACACCGGCTGTCGTGTTCTTGATATACGACGAGAGCGGGTTACCAGCGCAGAGGACTGCCTTGACGAATGCTGCCTGGACGACGTCGGCGCCCTTGGGGCTTGTATGCGTGTGGTCGACGGGGAAGTACGAGTTGGTAGTCGCAGCACCAATAGTCTGGAAGCGGTTCGCCACATACTGGCCATGGTCGATGTAGTAGGCGCCGATGCGCGTCGCTGCGAGCTGCGCATACGTGACAAAGCGGTTTCCAGTGTAGGAAAATGTCCCACTCTCCCAGGGGTTGTTTGGTGTCTGCGAGCTCATGATGACCTTGCCACCCTTTGCCATAATCGCCTTGCCGGCGTTTTGAAGGTATGCAGGGAATGTCAGAACTGTCTCAGTGACACCGCTAGAGGAACCATTGTTAGCTCGCTTCGGATACGGGTGGTGAAGAGAGTCTCACTTGTAGACGGTGGTGCAAGTTTCGGTTCCATTACCGCCGCAGTCGGTACGGCCGTTATCGGTCGGTGTCAGGCTGCCGCCGTCATTGTGGCCGAACTCGATGATCACCCAGTCTCCAGACTGGACCGAGTTGATGATCGTCTGAAACCTCCCCTCACGCGTGAAGCTGCGCGCTGAACGACCGCCAATTGCTTGGTTGGAGACTGTGACCGAGGCACTGTACTGGAAGTACTGTCCCCATCCTGCAGAGACCATCTTCAGCAAACTCTTAGGCACACAAATCACGTGATCATACCGCCAGAGTTTGTACCACCGCCGTTCAGGGCCATCGTAGAGTCCCCAGCAAGGTAGATGGTGACCGCATTTGCGGTGGAGCATACCAGAGCGACGGACGCGGCGAGGGATGCAAACTTCATGGCTGATGGGATGAGGAAGATCGGGGGAGATGTCCTGAGAATAAATGCTACCAGACACGGTGTATTTATAAGTGACGGTTGGTTCGATGTCCAGCGGCCCGGCGACGTTGCGCGAAGGGTGGAGACAGCCTTCGTGTCCACCGATCACGTGCATGTCCCGAAAATATGAGATGATCGCGTGCCTAAAGTAGATGAATAGTGACCGCGAGGGTGAAAACAAGGCGGAGAGGGAGGAAAGTAGTACAAATGCGAGCTGGAGTTGAACGCGCCTCTATGTCGCAGGCATAGTTGACTACCAACTACTGGCTGTCAACCCAGACGGCGAGTTCCAAGAGCCTGTCGTTGACGAGAGCGCGTGCAAGTCGCCGTGGTTGTCATGGCGTTGATACCTGTCGCACGATCAGTTGTGACGCTAAAGTCATTGGGAGGAGCAGCGGTCAATCGTCGGGTTCGCCACAGATTACGTTGCACACAACACGAGGTCACCAGAGCAAGAGCCAGCAACGACAATGACCTCGTATGGCGGTCCGTAAACCTCCGCCCGCCGGAAGAACACGGTGCGGGGTATGCGTGGCAGGGAGAACGCCAGCGACGAACGCTTCCCGCGGCCGCCGATTGTGACGTGGCAGTCCCCACAAATTGCAGCGAGCTGCTGTGACCGGAATGGTTGCTTGCATGAAGATCTGAACAGCAATCGAAGAAGTTCAATAATTTTGTTCCTGTTTCAGTTGTTACTTGGACTCGGACAGGATGTTGTCCAGCACGTCCACGCCGCGAAAGCCAAGGACGGTCGCAACGCCGACTGCCTCAGCCCCGACCTCACGCATTCTCGTGAACCCAGCGTTATCAACCACGCCGCCAGCACCAATAATAGCGACCTCGCGCACCCGCGCCTCGACACTCTCATCCAGCAAATTGCGCAGCGAGAACACATTCCCGAGCGCCAGTGGATGTATCATCGTGCCACTCATCGCGCCGAACAGGTACGGTGCAACTGTAGACAACTGGAGCGCGCTAGTCTTGCGGCCTGGTGGCGCGTAGAGGCAGTTGCCGAGTGTGTTGGTCGCAGTGAGGAAGCTGACCGCACCGGGCCGTGCCTCGAGAGCGCGAACAAGCTCGCGCATCTGCTCAGCATACGTGAATGGTGGCACTTTGAGCCCAATAGGTAGCGCCGATCCATCTACTGGTAAGGCTTCCATGTAAGCACGGATGGACGCGGGCGAGTAGCCAGCAGGAGCTGTGCCAGAGATGTTTGGACAGGACAGATTCAGCTCGACGAGGAGTTGAACCCGCTTGTCCGCCGCGAACTGCGCAACGCGATCAACTGCCTGGGATACTTCCTCAGGTGAGCCTGCGACTGATATGATGAAAGGCTTCCTCTGCTTCGTCGGATCGGCCACAAGAAGTTCAATCGCGGACAAGTAGTAGGACAGGGGATAAGGGGAGTATCCGTACGTATTGAATGCAGACACAGGTGTGTTGTCAGACTGCACAGTCGTTTCTGCGAGCGGGTCTGATAGTGGCGCCTGAAAGAAGACGTGTCGATGTTGGTCAGGATTTTCCAGGAAGCCTTCATCTAGTTGCGCCGTTCGCGTCGTCACCGCGCCTGTGCTTGGCGAATTGTACAGCGCTTGCAGCTGCTCGAGCGTGGACGAGAACGCCGAGGAGGTATTCAGCAGTGGCGGGTTGAACGAGACGCGAACAGGCATCGGAGTAACAATCTTGAAGTCAAAAGATAAGGATCGTGTTCAAGCTCCGCGAAGATCGAAGACAACCAGCGAGGGGGGAAGGAACGTGGGGATGGGGGTAAGAGTTCCGAAACCAAGCGTCCGCAAAGTGCATTAAATACACGAAAGCATAAAGCCAAGGTCAGGCAGTGGTCATGTACAGTGAGTAAGAACGTCGAAGGCACGTGACGGCTAGACAACTAGATCAGGGAGCCAGTCTGTGGCTGTTGAGGCTGACCCGGCGCGCTACCAAACGAGTTCGTCTGCGCAAACATGTTGTTGTTGCCGAACGCTTGTGTCGCCGTCCCGGATCCAAAGGCTGGGGCTGGAGACCCTGCCCCAAAGGCAGGCGTCCCGGCCCCCGAACCAGGCAATTGAACTGACGCATTCGGGTTGGCACTGAATGGTGCGCGCATGCCCGTCGGCTGGTACGTCAACTGTGGCATTGGCGATGCGTCGCCACCCGGAACGAACATGGATGCGCGGAACGGATTCGGCCCGCCCGTCGTCTGTGGCCGCAGGGTCGATGCAGCGGCACCAGGCGTAGAGTTCTGCGCGCCCGCCGTCGAGTTGAGTGCGCCGCTCGAGAACGGCATGGCTGTAAGCTGTGGCATCAGCGAGCCAGGTGTCGTGCCAAAGCCAGAGCCAAAGGACAACGTCGGCACTCCGTTGACGGACGTTGCAGCAGTGGAACCAGTAGCCGTCGACGACGCAAAGGATGGGGTTGCACTGCTCGAGGACATCGTCGACGCGCCAGTCGCTGTCCCGCCAAGCAGAGAGAACGGCGACGTGTTCGACGCGCCGTTCATTGCACCCCCACCAAGCCCGTTACCGAACGCACCCGTAGGCTGGCTGCCGAATGATGGTGTCGCGGTGGGCTGTGGGTTGAGAGCAGAGTTGGCCCCACCGGTTCCATTGGTTGGCGGTGGCAGTCCCTCGACTAGACTTGAGCCAAAGCTTGACGTTGGCTGGAACGGCTTGATCCCTCCAAAGCCCGTCGCTTGCGGCTGTAGTGATGACGCGCTGCCGGATCCTGCACCTGGCGACGGCGCCCCAAACGACAGACCCGCGAGTGAATTGGTGATGCTGCTCGTCTCGGGTACAACCCCGAGGTTCGTCTGGAAACCCATCCGACTCGGACTTGTTGGCGAACCTGCGCGGCGTGCGAAGCTGCTTGCAACACCGCTGATCATGCCTGCGCCAATTCCATTGCCATTGGTGTTGGTCGCCGCCGGTGGGGACACCGACCGCGGGAACGCGCCAGTCGCGAGCTGTTGCAGCGTCGGCGGCTTCGGCACGGGTGGAATCGTCTCCTTGACTGGTGGTGGTCCAAATGGATTACGTGAGCCTGTGGCATGTGTGATGACACCAGTAGCTGACACGGTCGCGTTTGCTGCGTTCATACTCGTCAGCGGCGTGGACTGCGGTCGCTGCGGTACATTTGCCGGAGACGATGTCGCCCATGGCACGCCACCTGCCGGGGTAGACGAGGCCGAACCCGCACTCGCTGGCTGACCAGCGTTGGTAAGCATGTTGAGGTTGAACGCGGCTGGCCCAGTCATCTGC
>Ga0247815_10001319_pt1 | contig 19129 bp, 20 predicted proteins | sample UWRJL194509B1_FD_181014 | JGI IMG/M metagenome (GOLD analysis project Ga0247815, IMG submission 181014) | Plant litter microbial communities from Arlington Agricultural Research Station in Wisconsin, United States - UWRJ-L194-509B-1 | ecosystem: Environmental > Terrestrial > Plant litter >...
CAAGGTAAGTAAGGTTCCAGATCTACTCCTTTAGAAACACAGGTTCCTTTTAATAAAGGATTGATAAATGATTTTACATACAACGGAATTTCTTTTTTCTGTAAAGGTTGTAATGTTTTTGGATGGATAACGGTTGCTCCGTAAAAAGCCAGTTCAATTGCTTCTCGGTACGAAATCTGGTTCAGCAAACTTGCATTCTCAAAATAACGCGGATCCGCATTCATAACTCCCGGAACGTCTTTCCAGATGGTAACGCTTTCAGCATTCAGGCAATAAGCAAAAATTCCTGCAGTATAGTCTGAACCTTCACGGCCTAAAGTGGTAGTGAAGTTGTTTTCATCAGCACCTAAAAATCCCTGTGTGATGTTTAATATTTTTCGTTTTACATTTTTGCTGATGTTTTGCTTAGTTATTTCCCAGTCTACTTCTGCATCTCTGTAATTTGAATCAGTTTTTATAAAATTACGAACATCAAGCCATTGTGTCTGAATACCTCTGAAATTCATGAAATGACTCAGGATATTTGTCGAAATCAATTCGCCAAAACTTACAATCTGATCATAAACAAAATTGTAATTCGGAGATTTGTTATGCGCTAAAAAATATTCTAATTCTGAAAACTGAGCATTTACCGCTTCAAATACGTGATGTTTTTCATCTTCAAATAAATCTAATAATATTTGATTATGATATTTCTTTATTTCCTGTACAGAAGAATTCAGTTCTGCCGATTTATCAAAATAATTCTTGATGACAACCTCAAGGGCATTTGTAGTTTTACCCATAGCAGAAACTACCAGAATCACATCTTCATAACCTACTTTTTGTAAAACGTCATATACGTTTTTTATTCCATCTGCATCTTTAACCGATGCGCCACCAAATTTAAATACTCTCATTTTAACTCTGTATATGCTGTTTTTTTTAAAATTTTAATAATTGTTTTTGACAGAATTACACTCCCTATGATTCTGCCGGTTTTATGATTAATTTGTCTTTTCTAAAAATGAATTTATTCCTTCTTCGTCCATTTGTACCACTCTCCATTCCTCAAGAATTTTTGCGCCTGAATTCTCATAAAATTTTACTGCCGGAGTATTCCAGTCCAAAACATTCCATTCAACCCTGCGGACATTGTCTTTTTTCCCCTGTTTCATGATTTCAGAATAAAGGGCTGATCCCAAACCGGTTCCGCGCATTTTTTCTTTCACAATCAAATCCTCCAAATGTATTGTTTTTCCTTTCCAGGTTGAGTAGCGATAATAGTATAGTGCAATACCCACAATTTCATTTTCAACCTCTGCTACGAATACATGAAAGAGCGGTTTTTCACCAAAACCATCACGCACTAAGTCATCAACTGTGATTAAAACGGCATCCGGCTCCTTTTCGAATATCGCAAGCTCCTGAATCAGCTCTAAAACCGATTTCATGTCTTCAGGATTTCCTTTTCTAATATTCATAATTCTTATTTTTAACCAGTGATTGCCTAAATAAATATTTTTTTATCCGAAACTTTTTGCGTTTCATTAGCAAATATACAATACTGGCAAACTAACGAAATAATTTTTGAATCATTCTCACAAAAAAAGCGATATTTGTGACTTATAACTAAAAACTACAACGATATAGCAATGGAAGAACGCAATAAAACACTGGGAGAGTTTATTATTGAGAACCAAAAAGCATTTCAGTATTCATCAGGGGAATTGTCCCGGATTATCAACTCTATACGTTTGGCGGCAAAAGTCGTGAACTATAAAGTAAACAAAGCTGGATTAGTGGATATAATTGGTGCCGTGGGCGAACAGAATATTCAGGGAGAAGACCAGCAGAAATTAGATGTGTATGCAAATGAAGTATTTATCCAGACATTAATAAACCGTGAGATCGTCTGTGGAATAGCTTCTGAAGAAAACGACGAATATATTACTGTCAAGGGGAGCGACAACAGTAATAATAATAAGTACGTGATCTTAATGGATCCGCTTGACGGGTCTTCGAATATTGATGTGAATGTTTCCCTGGGAACTATTTTTTCTGTTTTCAGAAGAATCACACCGATTGGAACTCCGGTAACAAGCGAGGATTTTTTACAGCCGGGAATTAATCAGGTGGCTGCAGGTTATGTAATCTACGGTACTTCTACAATGTTAGTTTATACTACTGGGCATGGTGTAAATGGTTTTACACTGAATCCGGCGATTGGAACATTTTATCTCTCACACCCGAATATGAGATTTCCGCAAAATGGAAATATTTATTCGGTGAATGAAGGGAATTATGTACACTTTCCACAAGGAGTAAAAAACTACATCAAATATTGTCAGCGTGAAGAAGAAGACAGGCCTTACACTTCAAGATATATTGGAAGTCTGGTTTCTGATTTTCATCGAAATATGATTAAAGGAGGAATTTATCTTTATCCGACAAGTTCAAAAGCACCAAAAGGAAAATTACGTTTGATGTACGAATGTAATCCGATGGCATTCATAGCCGAACAAGCTGGAGGAAAAGCAACAGACGGTTTTGGACGAATTATGGAAATCCAGCCAACTGAGCTGCATGAGCGTGTTCCTTTCATCTGTGGAAGTTACAATATGGTCGAAAAGGCCGAAGAATTTATGGCAGAAGCGAATTAATAAAAAAGTAAAACCCGATAATCTGATTATCGGGTTTCTTTTTTTTGTTTCAGTTCAAACTGAAAATATTATTTGTGCATATGCTGCATTTCGTAAACGAAAGTATCAGCATCCACTTTTTTATCTACTAAAGACAATGCTTTTGCAATAATATAATTTACGTTGCTCGGGGTGAAACCTAAAGCAATTCCTAATTTTTTCAACATTATTTCCTGCTTGTCTTCAAGATGATGATCAACATGTACCATTCTGGTCAAATCATATAAACGCTCTAAGCGCTGAACATGTAAATAAGGTGGGTTTATTGGATATTTAAATGGGTCTTCAAGAATTTCCTCATATTCGGTTTCTGAAATTTCTAAACGAGTAGCTAATTTATCCAGGAAACTTTTTTCTTCAGGATGTACAATTCCATCTGCTAATGCTACACGAACAATAGCTGAAAAGTGACCTTTGTTTCTTTGTTTGAATTCGCTATCAAATAAATCTGAAAATGACATAATTATAGTATTTTTTATGGCACAAAGATAAATTTTATTTTAAATTATTAAATTTAAAGTTCTCATAAAATTTAACTTATATTTATTCGTTGTTTTAATAGAGGGCTTTCTGGATTTTTCAAAATAAATCGTAAGTTTACAGCCCCCTTAAATCAATTAAAACAAGTAACCTCATGTCAGAATTTTGGATTTATTTTCAGATTGGTTTAAAGCATGTTTTGGATATCAATGCTTATGACCATGTATTATTTTTAATTGCGCTAACCATTCCATACGCCTTTAAGGACTGGAAACGAATCTTGTTACTGGTTACCGTTTTTACAGTAGGTCATACATTGGCTTTATTGCTTTCTGTATTCGGAATAATAGCAGTAAAAGCAAATATTGTAGAGTTTTTAATTCCGATTACCATTTTAATAACGGCAGTTTTTCATCTTTTTACAGCTGGAAAAGCCTCTAAAAGTGAAAGTGTCAATCTTATATTTTTTGTGACCCTGTTTTTTGGTATCATCCATGGACTTGGATTCTCCAATTACTTTAAAACCATTTTAGGAGGAACTGCTTCTTCAAAATTAGTACCTTTATTGGAATTTGCACTTGGAATAGAAGTCGCTCAACTGATAGTGGTTTTTGTGGTTTTGATAGTATCCTATATAGTACAGACCGTATTTCGTTTTTCAAAACGCGATTGGGCATTGGTAATGTCGGCTTTTGTAATCGGAGTTGTGATTCCGATGATTGTTGAAAGTCCAATTTGGAACAGATAATATAAATGGATATAAAATTAAATAAATACGATAAGGCATATCTGCGAATTGCCAAAGAATGGGGTTCGCTCTCGTATTGCAAACGTAAACAGGTAGGTGCCATAATCGTAAAAGACCGAATGATTATTTCTGATGGTTACAACGGAACGCCATCCGGATTTGAAAATTGCTGTGAAGATGAAGACGGATTAACCCGCTGGGATGTTTTGCATGCAGAAGCCAATGCCATTTTGAAAGTAGCCAGGTCTACACAATCCTGCGAAGGCGCAACCTTATACATTACGCTTTCTCCATGCAAGGAATGCAGTAAGCTAATACACCAGTCCGGAATAAAAAGAGTGGTGTATCAAAACGGATATCGAGATGATTCGGGAATTCAGTTTTTAATAAAAGCAGGTGTCGAAGTCGAGCATATTCCTGTTTTAGAAGAATAAATGAAAGTTAATTCAAAATATTTACCCATTATTATAGGAGCCGTTTTTGCTCTTGGAACCGTTCTTGGAAGCATGATGAATGCTCCCGTAGAGGATAATTTTTTGGCTAAAAACAGCTCCAAGACAAAACTCAACAAACTAATTGATTTCATTAATAATGAGTATGTGGATAATGTGAATACCGATTCGATTGTAAATCTCACAGTCGATAACATTTTGTCTAAACTGGATCCGCATTCCGTGTATATCCCACCAAGTGAACTGGCAGAAGTAGCTGAAAGTATGAGGGGAGATTTCGTTGGAATCGGAATCAATTTTTATATGTACAAGGATTCTGTTGCCATTATTAAACCTGTTGAAAACGGTCCTTCGGCAAAAGCCGGTTTGAAATCTGGTGACCGAATATTGTTTGCAGGAAAAACCAAATTGTATGGAAGAAAATTACCTTCTGATAGTTTGTTCTCAAGATTGAAAGGAGTTAAAGGCACTGAAATAGAACTAACCGTTTTTAGAAAATCAGAACAGAAACAGCTTAAATTTAAAATCAAAAGAGACGTTATTCCGTTAAAAAGTGTTGACGCTTCTTTACTACTTGCAAATAAAACAGGATACATCAAAATCAATCGTTTTGCCGAAACAACTTACAAGGAATTCAAAGTAGGTTTAAACCGGTTACAGCAAAAAGGTATTCAGTCCTTGGTTATAGATCTTCGTGATAATGGGGGTGGATATATGGAGGAAGCTGTGGCTATTGCCGATGAATTCCTGAAAGACAAACAGCTGATTGTTTTTACAAAGAACAAAAATGGCAGTACCGAAAAAACATACGCTACAGAAAAAGGCAGTTTCGAAACCGGAAAAGTGACGGTTTTGATTAATGAAAACAGTGCATCCGCAAGTGAGATTCTGGCAGGGGCCATTCAGGATAATGATCGGGGAACCATTGTAGGACGCCGTTCTTTTGGAAAAGGATTGGTGCAGCGTGAAATGGATTTTAACGATGGATCTGCCGTGCGATTAACGGTAGCGCGATATTATACGCCAACCGGAAGATCGATTCAAAAACCCTATGCTAAAGGAAATGAAGAATATTACAAAGAATCGGAAGAACGTATAAAAACGGGTGAATTGTATGCAAAAGACAGTATTAAAGTTGCTGATTCGTTAAAATTTAAAACGCCCAAAGGGAAAATAGTCTATGGCGGTGGCGGAATTGTTCCTGATGTTTTTGTTCCGATGGAAGCAGAGCACGGAAACGAAAATGTTGCCTATTTGCTGCAGACGGGAATTGTAGGTCATTTTGTTTTCGAAGAGCTGGATAAAAACCGAAATGCTTTTGCAGGGCTTCATTTTAATGCCTTTTTGATTAAAATGAAAAATTCAGATGCTTATTTCAAAAAATTTAAAAACTATATTCTGCAAACCGGTCTTGATTTGAAATTAGACAAAACGAAAGCTCTGGTAAATCGCCATATTACAGCTGAATTTGCCAGACAATTGTATGGTGAATTGTATTATTATGATGTTATTCTGAAAGAGGACGTAATGATTAAAACTGTTTTAAATCCTAAGAAATAATTGCTTTTTTTAAAATGAAAGTAGAAAATATTGTAAATGCCGAAATAGAACTTTTAACAGCAATTAAAAATGCTGACATTTCGGTTTTAGAAAAAATCCTGCACGACGATTTGCTGTTCAATTTGCCGAACGGAAATACCATTACCAAAGAATTCGATTTAGATTCATATCGTTCAGGTAAAATGAAAATTGATTTACTTGAAGCTTCAGATCAAATTATTAATGTAATTGATGATACGGCTGTAGTTGCAGTAACCATTTTTTTAAAAGGAGTATTTGAAAATAACCCAATAAATGGTGTTTTCCGTTACGTACGTATCTGGAAACAATTTGACGAAAACATAAAAATAATAGCAGGAAGTTGTATTGCCCTGCAATAAATAATACTACTTTTTTAGAATATTGTATAATAGAAATTTTCTTAATCTTCCCGAAATTTGAAGGAAATAAAAATATAAGATGAAAAACCTAAAGAAAATAAGTTTCCTGTTTGTTATGATGACTTTTGTAATTTCATGTGCTTGTATGAAAGATAAAAACATGGTTTCAGGAAAAGTGCAGTCAATTGAGTTTGGGAAAGATGGTTACACGGCTAAAATCAATACCGATAAAAATGAGATTTATTTTGCTGTAATCAGCATTGTAAATGTTGGCGGCCCTCAAAACTACAAACAATTGAAAGAGGGTGAAGAAGTAACTTTAAAAGGGGAAATCTGGAAAACCGATACAGAGAAACACATTAAGGTGAACGAAATTGTTTCTGTTAAGTAGAATTATACTTTTTATTTTTGGTCTAGTAATCAGTTAATTGGAAATTAATTTTTAAATTTGAGTTTAAATAGTAGAATTATGAATACGACCGAGCAAATAAAAAGAAGCCTAATTTCAAGAATTGAAGATTCTGAAGATTTAAATTTTTTAAACGCTCTTCAAACTATTTTTGACTCTTCTGAGCAGGCTTTGTATAAATTGTCTTTGGAAGAGGAGGCTTCAATTGAAAAAAGTCGTTTTGAGATTGAAAACGGAAAATTTCATAAGAATGAAGATGTAATTTCAGAAATGAAAGAATGGCTAAAAAAGAAATAATTTGGTCAGATCTTGCAAAGATTGAGTTTTCTAATGTGCTCGAATTTTACTTTTATAGAAATGAAAATTCAAATTACAGTTTAAAGATTGTTGAAGAAGTTGAAGAATTATTAGAAATCCTTTCACAAAGTCATTTTATTGGAAGACTAACTTCTAATAAAATTACCAGAGTAATTCCAATGAAAGAGTATTTGGTCTTCTATGAAATTAATGAGAATAGAATTGAAATTATTTCTTTTTGGGATAATCGCCAAAATTTCGAAAACAGAAAAATTAAATAATTCTATCGAATACTATCGTGCGAATGTGTCTGTATACCATTATTCCATAAAGTCAGGATGTCAGTAGCCACAGCAGCACCGCTTCCAGCAGCAATAGCCAATTGGCTTCTCCAGCCTGCTAAAGTTCCAATTGCGTAAATTCCATCAGTTACTTTATGATCATCATTTTTGAGCTGAATACGCTGTTTTTCGGGAAGTGCCTTTTTGTGTGGTTCAATGTATTGCATCAGGCCTCCAATGTCAAAAGTATTGGCAGAACCAATCCCGATAACGATGCTTTTAGTCTGGTAAGAGTTTTTATTGGTAACTACAGTGAATTCAGGATAAGCTCCTTCTACTTTAATCACTTTCTCGTTTGGAATCTGAGCGATGTGCGGATAAGTCATTGCCAAATCCTGTGTGCTTTCAAAAAGTAATTCAGATCCTAATTTGCCTGGTTTTATTCCGTATGCATTGTAAAAAATGGCTTCCTGCAAAGAAGAATTCTTCTGATGGGTAAGAATTCCGATTTTTTTATCGGTAACAAAGGCTTTGTTTTTCGCTGAACCCAGAACAAGTGCGCAGGAAATGCCGGATACGCCTCCGCCGATAATTAAAACATCAAATATATTATCTGCCATTGCTCTTTTCCTCAATTTTTTTGGAAATTCTAAAAATCAAAAGAATTAAAACGGCACAAAATGAAGCAGCTATTCCAATAAAAGCTACCATACTATCTCCCTCAAGAGGATTTTTAAAGTCCAGCAATGTAATATTAAAAACAATTAAAGCTAGTGCCAAAAGCACTAAAATAGAAGTGAAAATTTTCATAAGGCTGTTTTGTTTGTCTAAAATAATAAAGTAAAGCTTTTCAATAAGAGATCTATAAGCTGTATTTAAGGATTTTATTGAGGCAAATTTATAAAAATATCTGTTAGACGAACAAACCTTTAACATTAGCAGCGAATAATTTAACAGCAATTGCCAAAAGTATTACTCCAAACGTCTTACGGACTACTCCAAGTCCATTTTCGCCTAGTAAGTCTTCAATTTTTTTAGAAGATTTCAGAACAATATAAACTAAGATAATATTCAGCAGAATAGCTATAATGATATTGATAGTATGAAATTGTGAACGTAATGATAGTAAAGTGGTCATGGTTCCGGCTCCAGCAATCAAAGGAAAAGCTAAAGGAACTATGGAAGCAGATCCCGGTTCTTCATCACGGTAAATTCGAATTCCCAAAATCATTTCCAGGGCCAGGAAGAATAAAACGAAAGAACCTGCAACGGCAAAAGAATGTACATCGATACCAATAAGATTTAATAAACCTTCTCCAATAAAAAGAAATATAATCATGATCATTCCGGCAACTATTGAAGCTTTCTCAGATTCTATATGGCCAACTTTTGCTCTTAGGTTCACAATGATAGGAATAGAGCCTACAATATCAATTACGGCAAAAAGTACCATTCCCACCGTAATGATTTCTTTAAAGTCGATTTCCAGCATATCACTTTGATTTTAAAGGGTTAAAAAACTGTCGCAAAAGTAAATAATAAAGTTAATTGTTTTTCAAACACAACATGATTTGTTTTAAAAATATGTTTTTAGATACGAATAAGTGGTATTTGTAACAATGGTCTTTTATTAATACATATTTCGTAACGTTATATTATAAAAATTCAAAACCCGGATTATACTTTATGAATGATTGTGAAAACTCTGTGAATCTTTCCGGTAAATTTTTTATCCGCTTTCTTTAGCTATCTTTGCACTTTATAAATTACAGTATTTAAGTATTATGTTTCAATTAGGTAAAACCATTATTTCAGAAGATATTCTTGAAAAAGAATTTGTGTGCAACTTGTCAGCCTGTAAAGGTGCCTGTTGTGTTGACGGAGATGCCGGTGCGCCTTTAAGCGAAGCGGAAACTAAAATTCTGGAAGAGATATATCCAAAAGTAAAACCTTTTTTACGGAAAGAAGGAATTGCCGCTATCGAAGCACAAGGAACCTGGGTAACCGGAACTGATGGCGATCTTGAAACGCCATTAATCGATAATAAAGATTGTGCTTACGTGATTTTTGACGGTAAAACGGCACTTTGCGGAATCGAGCAAGCTTACAACCAGGGAATCGTGACCTGGAAAAAACCTGTTTCCTGTCATTTGTATCCGATTCGTGTGAAAGACTTTACAGAATTTGCTGCCGTGAATTATGACAAGTGGGATATTTGTGATGATGCCTGTTCTTTAGGCAAGGAATTAGAAGTTCCTGTTTATAAATTTGTCAAAGAAGCCCTGATTCGCCGTTTTGGAGAAGATTGGTACTTAGAGCTCGAAAAAGTAGCAGAAGAGCATAAAAATTCATAAAAATATCGCCGCCTTAGTTAAGGGTTAATTTCGATATTTTTTAACTCAAAAAAATAATTTTTTAGCACTAAAAAAACTTTTAAAAACTATTTTAAATTTCTTGTTTTTGATTGTAAAAATTCTATATTCTACAGGGGTTTCGAGCGGAATGGTGATATTTAAGTAATTCATTTACAGTTAATTAATTATTGTCTGAAAAAAGTTTCATTTTTTTGCTTTGTTAAAAACTACACCGAATTGTGAATAAGTTTGGCTTTCATTTTTGGCTACAAATGACAATCTTTGTAATCGTTATGAATAAGGGGAAATTCATTATAAAAATTAAATAAAAACAGCAATGTCACAAGTTGAACCAATACTACAAGAAAATAAGAATCGTTTTGTCATTTTTCCAATCAAACATCATGATATTTGGGAATGGTACAAAAAAATGGAAGCTAGTTTCTGGACTGCCGAAGAAATCGATTTACATCAGGACTTGACAGATTGGAACAACAAACTTAGTGACGACGAAAGATATTTTATCAAACACATTTTGGCATTCTTTGCTGCTTCTGACGGAATCGTAAATGAAAACCTTGCTGAGAACTTTGTAAATGAAGTACAGTATGCCGAAGCGAAATTTTTCTATGGATTCCAAATTATGATGGAAAACATCCACAGCGAAACGTATTCTCTTTTAATTGATACTTACGTGAAAGATGAAGCGGAAAAAGCAGAGTTGTTTAATGCTTTGGAAGTTTTTCCTGCCATCAAGAAAAAAGCAGACTGGGCTTTAAAATGGATAGATTCAGATTCATTTGCTGAAAGGCTAATTGCTTTTGCTGCCGTTGAAGGAATCTTTTTCTCCGGAGCTTTCTGTTCTATTTATTGGTTGAAAAAACGTGGCTTAATGCCAGGTTTGACTTTTTCTAACGAATTGATTTCTCGTGACGAAGGCGTACATTGTGATTTTGCGGTACATTTACATAATCATCATTTGATCAATAAAGTTCCAAAAGACCGAATCAAGGAAATCATCGTTAATGCGTTAGATATCGAAAGAGAATTTGTTACAGAATCTCTTCCGGTAAGTTTAATCGGAATGAATGCCGCATTAATGACACAATATTTAGAATTTGTTGCCGACAGGTTATTGGTAGAATTAGGATGCGAACGTGTATATGGATCAGCGAATCCGTTTGATTTTATGGATATGATTTCTCTTCAGGGAAAAACCAATTTCTTTGAAAAACGTGTTGCCGAATATCAAAAATCAGGTGTAATGAATACCGATAGTGATGCTCAGAAAATCTCATTTGATGCAGATTTTTAGAGCACCCAACTTTAGTGGCTACCACGAACACTAGAGAAAATAAAATCAGGAAACGAAAGTTTCTATACTAGACAATTTTAAGATTGGATCTCTATCCCAAATCGAAGTTCCAATAACATTTTTACAATTATTTTCGTCTGTTTCAGATTGGAAATCGAACAACTATGGGAATCCTGCAATTCTCAAAAAATATTAAAAATCACGTGATGTTAAGCAATGGAATTTGTTTTCCGGAGTCTTTCATTTTTTTTAAAAACAATAAAAAAGTAAGCTTATGTATGTAGTAAAAAGAGATGGCCACAAGGAGCCGGTAATGTTTGATAAGATTACAGAAAGAATCAAAAAATTGTGTTACGGGCTAAATGAGCTTGTAGATCCTGTGAAGGTAGCCATGAGAGTTATTGAAGGATTGTATGACGGAGTTTCTACATCTGAATTGGATAATCTTGCGGCAGAAACGGCAGCTTCTATGACTATTGCACATCCTGATTATGCGCAACTGGCAGCACGTGTTGCAATTTCAAACTTACACTCTAATACTAAAAAGTCGTTTTCAGAAACGATGAAAGATATGTATCACTACGTAAATCCAAGAAACGGGCAAGACGCTCCGTTACTTTCGGACGAGGTATTCAACGTGATTCAGGAAAATGCAGCTTTCCTTGATTCTCATATCATTTACACTAGAGATTTTAATTATGATTACTTTGGTTTCAAAACCCTAGAGCGTTCGTATTTGCTAAAAATAAACGGAAAAATCGTTGAGAGACCACAACATATGTTGATGCGTGTTTCGGTTGGTATTCACTTAGACGATTTAAAATCGGTAATTGAAACCTACGATTTAATGTCTAAAAAGTTTTTCACGCATGCAACACCAACGTTGTTTAATGCCGGAACTCCAAAACCACAAATGTCTTCTTGCTTCCTTTTGGCAATGCAGGATGATAGTATTGATGGTATTTATGATACATTAAAACAAACGGCTAAAATCTCGCAATCAGCAGGAGGAATCGGTCTTTCTATTCATAACGTTCGTGCGACAGGATCTTATATTCGTGGCACAAACGGAACTTCAAACGGAATTGTTCCAATGTTGAGAGTATTCAACGATACGGCTCGTTACGTAGATCAGGGTGGTGGAAAACGTAAAGGAAGTTTTGCGATTTACATCGAAACCTGGCATGCTGACATCTTCGATTTCCTTGATTTAAAGAAAAACACAGGAAAAGAAGAAATGCGTGCAAGAGATTTATTCTTTGCGATGTGGACATCCGATTTATTTATGAAACGTGTACAGGAAGACACAACATGGACCTTAATGTGTCCTAACGAATGTCCAGGATTGTACGATGTTTACGGAGAAGAATTCGAAGCAATGTACACAGATTATGAATTTAGAGGAAAAGGTAGAAAAACGATTCGCGCACGTGAATTATGGGAGAAAATCCTGGAATCACAAATCGAAACCGGAACGCCTTATATGTTGTACAAAGATGCAGCCAACCGTAAATCGAACCACAAGAATTTAGGAACAATTCGTTCTTCTAACTTGTGTACGGAGATTATGGAGTACACGTCTAAAGATGAAATCGCAGTTTGTAACTTAGCTTCTATTTCGTTACCAATGTTTATTGAAAACGGAAAATTCGATCATGAAGCGCTTTACAATGTTACAAAACGTGTAACCCGTAACCTGAACAAAGTAATTGACAGAAACTATTATCCGGTAAAAGAAGCTGAAAACTCTAACTTACGTCACCGTCCTGTTGGATTGGGAGTACAAGGTTTGGCAGATGCTTTCATTATGTTGCGTTTACCGTTTACAAGCGATGAGGCAAAAGTATTAAACCAGGAAATTTTTGAAACATTATACTTCGCAGCCGTAACCGCTTCGATGGAAATGGCAAAAGAAGAAGGCCCATATTCTACATTTGAAGGTTCTCCAATGTCTAAAGGAGAATTCCAATATAACATGTGGGGAATGAAAGATGAAGAATTATCAGGCCGTTGGGACTGGGCTTCATTAAGAAAAGAAGTGGTAGAACACGGAGTTCGTAACTCATTATTGGTTGCACCAATGCCAACTGCTTCGACTTCACAAATCTTAGGAAACAACGAAGCTTTCGAGCCGTATACATCAAATATTTACACTCGTCGTGTATTGTCCGGAGAATTCATCGTAGTAAACAAACATTTATTACATGACTTGGTAGACAGGGGTTTATGGAACGAGACTTTGAAACAAGAGATCATGCGTCATAACGGATCTGTTCAAAACATTGATGTGATTCCACAAGACTTAAAAGAATTATACAAAACCGTTTGGGAAATGTCGATGAAAGACATTATAGACATGTCACGCCAAAGAGGGTATTTCATTGATCAATCGCAATCGTTGAACTTGTTCATGCAGGATGCCAACTATTCTAAATTAACGTCAATGCACTTCTACGCTTGGCAGTCTGGTTTAAAAACAGGTATGTACTATTTGAGAACGAAATCAGCAGTTGATGCGATTAAATTCACATTAAACAACGATAAAAAAGAAGAAACACCAACTTTAGTTGCAGAAACTACTGAAGAAATCAATATTGAGGAATACAAAGCAATGTTGCTAAAAGCACAAGCGGCAGGTCCTGAAGATTGTGAAATGTGTGGGTCTTAATTTTTTTTAGAATCAAGATGATAGAATAAAGAGTAAAGATTTATTCTGAAGTTAATAGAAAGCAGTTATTGTAATGATAGCTGCTTTTTTTTTAGGAGCTATTTCCCGCTTTCCATTGCAATCTTTTTATTTTTAAAGAAAAAATAAAAAGGATTTCCACTTCAATCGGGGCTAATGAAATTCATTTTCAAAGAACTTATATAATAATTAAATGGATTTACATAAAAACATTGCTGAGAATAAGGAAGAATTTTATAATCTTGCTATCCAGTATTATAACAACATTGAACATGAATTTAAAGAAGCAGATTCAATTATTCCAAAATCAATTTCAATAGTAATTGATCATGAATTCATTTCAACTCCTTGTATTGAAATAAAACTAGAGCTTTATTCACAAGACCACCAAAAGAAAATTGGTAATTATTATCTTTATTTAAATATGGAAAAGCACTTTTTAGATGAGTTTCTAACTTAATTAATGGTATTTATGAAGATTCTAGTTCTTCGGAATTACAAAAGAAGTCTTCAAATTTAGCAACTAAGAATCTTAACTCAAGTCATTAAACCTTTTCAAAAATCCAAAGTCTTATTCTTAAATAATTCTTAATTTATGAAAAAAAGCAATCTTTGGTCGTTACGATTGGGCTTCTCAGGAAAAGAAGCTGCTAAAATTGAAAAAATAGGATTAGAAAAATTTCTAAAGAAATCTTATGACTCTAAATTTGATACCCAATTTCCTGCTTTTTTACAAGACAGTCCCAAAACAATTGCTGAATACAAAGAATTACGTCAATCCGCAAAAAATCTCGATCCCGAAGAGAAAAATAAAATTCAGAGAAAAGAAACCCTAACTACAGCCGAATTAAAAAAATGGTGGGTTGCCAAAATGCAAACCGATGAATTTCCGTTACGCGAAAAAATGGTTTGTTTCTGGCACAATCATTTTGTATCCACTTCCCAAAAAGTAAAAATCAATTACTGGATTTATCAGCACAATATGATTTTACGGGAAAATGCTTTTGGAAATTTCAAGGAAATGACCAAAAAGATGGTGAAATCGAACGCCATGATCAAATACCTGGACAATGTAGATAATAAAAAAGGTAAATTCAATGAAAACCTAAGCCGTGAATTACTGGAACTATTCACCATCGGAATCGGGAATTATACCGAAGACGATATTAAAAACGGCGCAAGAGCTTTGGCAGGATTAAATTATGGTGATGAAGGTGGGGTTTACAGAAAAAATTTAGAAGATAACAGCAATAAAACCTATTTCGGAAGAACAGGAAACTGGAAAGCCGATGATTTGGTTGATATTATTTTCGAACAAAAAAGCATCCCTTATTTAATTACAAGAAAAATTCTGAAATGGTTTCTTTATGATAATCCATCAGAAGAAGCGGTTGAATATTATGGGGATTATTTCAAAAAAGTAAATTTTGAAATCGCACCGTTGCTTACCAAAATGTTTACTGAAGAATACGCCAAGGATATTTCGGGCAATAAAATCAAGGATCCTTTGGTTTATATTTCACAGCTTATTGACGAATTACAACTGAAAGATTATGATGAAGCAATGATTGTCGCTTTTCTAAAGCAACAAGGAATGGATTTGTACAATCAGCTCAATGTAAAAGGCTGGGATGGAGGAAATTCATGGCTGACTTCGCAGGTTTATCTGCAGCGAAACAATACTTCAGATTTGCTTTGCAGTGGACGGAGTCTTTCAAAAAAAATAATCAATAATATGATGAATGAAGACAATCCGAAGCCGAAAAGAGAATTGGAGAAAAAAGAGGTCAAAATACAATTTGATTCTGACGGAAATAATAAAACAATCATTAACAAATTATCCAACAGGTTATTATTTAAAGTAAATGATTTGACGCAAAAAGACATGGAAAATTTGCTTAAATATGATTTTGATCCTAAAAATCCTAATGCCAATTATGCAGTTGTTCGGTTGTTTAATTATATCACCAAGCTGCCGGAGTTTCAGTTAATTTAAAAAGCTATCATTATGAACAGAAGAAATTTTCTAACGTTAACAGGGACGTTTACTGGGGGAATGCTGGTTCTTCCGAGTTTTTTACATGCTTTTGGTGCGCAGGATAATTTGATTATTGGCGAACAATGTCTGGTTTTTATTCAGCTTAATGGGGGAAACGACGGCTTGAATACTTTTATTCCGTACGATGATCCTTTATATTATGATTTCAGAACCAAAATTGCCTTGAATAAAGATGTAGTTGTAGGTAAAAATAAAGGAATGGCTTTTCATCCTGCACTAAAAGATTTTGCCCAAATGCAGCAAAACGGAGATTTAACGATAATTCAGAATGTAGGTTATCCGGAACCTGTTCGTTCGCATTTCCGCAGTCAGGAAATTTGGCAGACTGCTGCAGATTCCAATAAATATATTAACGAAGGATGGTTAGGACGTTACTTGGATCTGCAATGTCACGATCATCAGCCGACGGCCGGAATCAATCTGGACTCTATAGATAATCTGGCATTAAAAGGAATGGAACCAAATACAATTACGGTAAAAGATCCGGATCGTTTTAAGGTGAAATCAAATAAGGAAAATGAAAAACTATCCGATAATCCGCAATTGGATTTTGTCCGTAAAATTGCCAACTCCGTTGTAGAAGGATCGGATGATATTCAGAATGCACTTAAACAATCGAAAACAGAAATCAGTTACCCAAAAACCGGATTGTCTAAAAATCTCGAATGGATTGCCCGATTGGTAAAAGGAAACTTGAATTCGAAAGTCTATTACACCTCGCTTGGCGGATTTGATACGCATGATAATCAGCTTTCTATTCATGAAAGAAAATTGACAGAATTGAATGATGCACTATTTAGTTTTTATAATGATTTAAAACAGGCACAATTGCTTCAAAATGTTACGATTGTTGTATTCTCAGAATTTGGAAGACGCGTTAAAGACAACGGAAGCGGAACCGATCATGGAACTGCAGCACCAATGTTTGTGATAGGAGGAAATAATAAAGGAACAATTTTAGGGAATAATCCAAACTTAGCCGACTTAGACAATGGCGATTTAAAACACCAAATTGATTTCAGATCTGTGTATGCCTCATTATTGCAGCAAAAAATGGGTTTTGATTATTCAAAAATCGGAATTAAGAATAATCCGGTTTCTGGATTGTTTTAGTTTTTTTGAGGAGCTATTGTAATTCATCATTAACTTCTTTTGTGTCCCGTTTTACATTACAATTTATGTGTCGACCTCTGCACAAAAGTATTTCACTTCTATTGGAATCATAATGAAATAAATGAATTTTAAATCCAAATGGCGTTTAATTACTTATGATTTGAAAATCCCCTATGGTTGTAAGGAAATGAGGTTTTTAAAGTTTTGAAAATAAGCTTTATTGGCAAGAAAATATTTAATAAATAAAATTGTGTTTTTGAAAACCATTAGCTTTTATTTATATATTTGAAGTCTATCATTAACCTTCCCCACATGAAAAACACGATCTTAGTCTTTTTGCTGCTAATTGGTTCTAAGGTATTTGCGCAGAGAATTATTGAAAGCCCAGCATTCGAAGTTTCTAATAGTGGAATAATTCATATTTCGAAAATTGAACTAAACAAAAATGAAACAAGAATTCATATTCATAATAAATTCATACCAAATTGGTGGGTAACGTTTGGAAAAGATATTTTTATTCAGTTAGACAGTAATGTAAAACTAAATGTTGTAGGCATCGAAGGAGCGAAATTTGATGAAAAAATAACGATGCCGGAATCAGCAGAAAAAACAATTGTATTGCTATTTCCTCCAATAAATGAAGAAATAAAAAAGATTGACTACAATAATGAAGTTTTTGGAATTTCATTGGTAGAAGGAACTGAAAAGGCTAATAAATCTAAAGAAATTCCAGAGGACGTTACAAAATGGATTGGTAGGGAACTTAAAAAGTCAACCAAAAAACCATTAGCAAATTTCAATTCTAAAGATTTTTTTAATAAATCAACTGGCAGACTGATTGGATATATAAAAGGTTATGATGTTCGATTAGGTTTTAAAACCGGAATCGTATACACCCAAAATGACATTACAAGGGAAGATTATCCTGTAGTTATTGAAGTTTATCCTGATGGCCGTTTTGAAGCTAACATTCCGTTAACAAATCCCACTTATTCTTATTTAGTTTTTAAAAAAAAACCAGTTAAATTTTATTTGGAACCAGAACAACCCTTAGTTATGATTTTAGATTGGGATGAATTTTTGCTTGCTGATAGAATACGAAATACAGTTTATAGTTTCAAGAACATAATTTTTAAAGGTCCACTTGCAAAGGTAAATGAAGACTTGATGAACTTTAACGAAAAATCATTTGATTATAAATCATTTGATAAAAAAAGAAAAACACTTTCTCCTCAAGCTTTTAAAGAAGAGGAAGCTATCGAATATAAAAAGAACTTGGAAAATTTAGATACCTATCTCAAAAACAATATGATATCTGATAAAGCAAAAGTTTTATTAAAAAACAAAGTTGATTTAGAAAATGCCAATCATTTGTTTGATTTTGTTAGTAACAGAGACTATTACGCCAAAGAAGACCCTTCTAATTCAGTTTTGAAAATACCAGTAGAAAATGATTATTTTGATTTTTTGAAAAATTTGGATTTAAATGACCAAAGTTTTTTAGCGGTAGATGATTTTTCGACTTTTGTTAATCGATTTGAATATTCCAAGCCAATTTTAGTTTATCCTAAACCAAGTTCACGTAGCTTTACATTTAAACCAGAAAAAACTTTTGAGCAATATTTAGAAGACGAAAAAATTGAAATTACAGAAAATGACAAAACATTAAATAAAAGCATGAAAAATAGAACTTTTAAATCTGCAGTGGAGGTTATAGAGTTTCAAAAACAATTTAGTGAGAATTTCAGCAACGCATCAAAGGCATATTCTCAAAAATATGTTGACCCATTTATAAATATACCAAGAGCTGAAAAAGTGACTATGGAAAAATGGCAATTAAGAGATTCTGTTGTTAAAAATGTATTTCATTTAGAAAAAAACCTTGTTTACGAAATAATAAAAGTAAGAGCACTAGATTATGATATTAAAAGAAGTAACTCCGAAAATGCACATGCCTATTGGAACGAGTTGCAAAAGGATATTAAAAATCCGTTTTTGAAAGCAGAAGGCCAAAGAATTGTAAACAAACAATTCCCAATTACCTCCTTTCAAAATAATTTTTTGAATGAAAATATAAATCGCAAAGTAAGTATAAATACTAGAGCCATACAGAATAAATTACCAGAGGGTAAATCAACAGAAATTTTTAAAAATATTATAAAAAAACATAAAGGGAAAATACTATTTATTGACTTTTGGGCAACAACATGTGGGCCATGTGTAGCAACTATAAAACAAATGAAAGAAAAGAGAAGGGAATATAAAGACAATGAGGATTTTGAATTTGTATTTATCACTGATGAAAGCTTATCTC
>Ga0247815_10001320_pt1 | contig 19125 bp, 17 predicted proteins | sample UWRJL194509B1_FD_181014 | JGI IMG/M metagenome (GOLD analysis project Ga0247815, IMG submission 181014) | Plant litter microbial communities from Arlington Agricultural Research Station in Wisconsin, United States - UWRJ-L194-509B-1 | ecosystem: Environmental > Terrestrial > Plant litter >...
GTTGCTCGATTGAGAAAGTGGTAAGTTTAGTTCAGGCCTATTGGTTACATAATAACCTGATTTAGGCTTTGACTCGATTAGCGACAGACCTTCAAGTTCTAGAAATACACGTTTTGCGGTATTCATACTAATATGGTGTTCTTCACATAGCTTTCTAACGGAAGAAAGCTTTTCCCCTGGTGTAATAATACCGTTTTTAATTTGATGCGCAATACGCTCAACTACCTCATTATATAAGAAAACCTTTTCCATGTCTAAACTGTGTCCATTCAAATATACAAATCTGATACTGTAATAACTTAGTTCTTCTGGTTAATATTGCACATCCGAAGCGTATCAGCTAATGCTGGATATTAAATTTATTTGATTAATGAAAAACCTAAAATATTATCTGGCAGCTATTCTCGCTTTTTCGATTTGGGGAACTTTTAGTTTAGTTTTAAAACCATTGCACGCTTACTCTGCTCTTGATATTTTGTTTTATCGTGTATTCAGCTGTGCAATATTGATGTCAATCATATCAATTCTTTTCAAACGCAAGGCGATGAAAGAGAATTTTGAGCGTTTTAAAAGATTACAAAAGAAAAAAAGAAATCAAATTATTGGCTTGAACATTGGAGCCAGTATCTTTTTAACAATCAATTGGTTCTCCTTTATTTACGTAATGAACCATATTAATGTGCGTGCAACTTCAGTAGCCTATCTTATTTGTCCAGTTCTGACAACTGTACTGGCATATCTTTTTTTACGGGATAAACTGGAAACAAGGCAATGGTTCGCTGTATTTTTAAGCTGTATAGGATGTATTCTACTTTCCTACTCTAACCTGATCAATATGTTTTACAGTGGAATAATTGGGCTTAGCTATGCTTGTTATCTGATCAGCCAAAACAAAAACACTGGCTTTGATAAGTTCCTGACCTTGAATTTTCATATTGTGTTATCGGCAATTACCCTATTACCATTTTATCCATACTATTCAGGTCCTTTGCCTACCCAGATAAACTTCTATTTTTATGTAGAAATCATAGCTATTGTTTATACAATTATCGCATTGTTCTTGAATTTATATGCTTTAAGTGGAATTAGTTCATCAAAAGTTGGAATGATCCTTAATTTAAATCCCATTATTGCCTTCATGCTATCCGTTGCTGTATATCATGAGCCTCTAGGCGTAATTCCAGTTGTCGCTTACAGCATTATCCTGATCGCTGTTATTATTTTTAATAGTGATAGCTGGTTTAAGTCGATTGGCTGGGAAATTTAACACTGCCACCAGTAATACGCTCAAACAACTGGTAACCGCAAATTAAAAATATTGATTCTGGGCGAAAACCATAATTTAGTTAATCCATTAATTTACTGATCTTATATTTTTCATAAAAATGAATTTTAAGCCAAAACTTGGTGGCTGAAATCATTTATAGCATGAAAAAGCCTTAACAATCAAGTGGTTAAGGGCTTAAATTTAATGTACCGATCAGCGGGAGTACTTTCAATATTTAAAAGGGCTTTTACTGCTTATAGAAGGAATAATGATATTTTACGTCTACCCTAGTTATAGTGCCTTCATAGATTGAATTTGCTCCGTAGCATTTAGCATCAGTGAATAGTCCAAGTAAAGCCGTGAATTGTTAACTAATCGCCTATTTATATCAGTGACCTTTGTAATGGTTTAAAAATACATGGTAATCATGTAAATCAAAAAAGAATTAAGACCAGACAATATGGAAACAGATAAAAAAAACATAAAAACTACAGTTGCAATTATAGGGGCAGGTGTGTCGGGGTTAACGCTCGCCACTTTCCTGCAAAAATCAGGAATACCTTGCATTGTGCTAGAAAGACGTGATCGTGCATACATTGAAATGCGGCAGCGTGCCGGCGTTGTTGATGCCCGTGCGGTTCGCATGTTCGAGCAATGGGAATTGGCAGACAAGCTTCTTGCAGGCCCTGTCGCGGGGACAATAAATTACCGCCTAAACGGCTCAGATCGTATTTTCGAACTTGCCGGAGATGACGGAAGTGGGAGCCGTTTTTGTACTCAGCAAATGCTTGTAGGAAACCTGATGAGGGAACTTCTTGACAACATGAACGGTGATGTTCGCTGGAATGTTAAAGATGTCGCAATCCATAACGAAGAAGGTCAACAACCACACATAAATTATATAGATGAAACCGGCAAGCATGAAATTGTCTGCGACTATATCGCCGGCTGTGATGCCGACCTCGGGGTGAGCCGAGCATCTATCCCGGATGGCATTTTAACAAAGTATACCCATGAATTCGGTTATGCCTGGTTGGCTGCGCTTGTTGAAGCACCTGTTACGGGGCATCCTATTATGGGCGCTAGTAACTACGGCTGTGTTGCGCAATTACCTCGTGGCCCTCTTAGAAGTCGTTACTATCTGCAGTGTGCATTGAGCGATAATGCCCAGGATTGGCCAGACGAAAGGGTTTGGGACGAGATCCGTCTGCGGTTGAATGATCAGACTGTTCAGAATGCGGTAATCCATGATAAGTTTTTCGTTCCATTACGATCTGTAGTTCATGCGCCAATGCAATACCACAACCTATTTCTTGTAGGTGATGCCGCGCATCTTGTACCACCGACAAGTGCAAAGGGAATGAACCTTGCGCTGTACGATGTAGATATTCTTTCTCAGGCAATTGTGCGTGCGGTACGCGACCATAATATTGATGGGCTTACAAACTACTCTGATACCGTATTGCCACATATCTGGAATTACCAGGATTTTGCGGTGTGGATGACAGACATGATGCATGATGCCGGAGATCCTGCCCAAAACGGAACCTTTCGACAAATGACTGCGCGTGCCCGTCTAGATAATTTATTCAGCTCTCCAACAGCGGCAAAGCTCCATAATGAATACCAACACGGTTTAAATTAAAATCTATACATAGTTCGGTGGACAGGTGATTTGTCCACCGCTTTAACCGCTTTATAGCAGATTTATTTATTATTTATGCCGACCTTTAATGTAATGAGCAAAAATTTGAAAATACCGGTTCACCGCATGGACGATTGGTTTTCAGGCATCTATCTAAAACCCTTTGGCATCGACCATTCAGCCGGGCAGGGGTATAAAGTCTCGGAGCCCCATCGGCACGACTTCTACTACTGTGTGCTGGTAGATAAAGGAAGCATGGAAATGGAAGTTGATTTTAAAAAAGTTCGGCTTATTGATCAAACCCTTTTTCTTTCCTATCCAGGTCAGATACATCAAATCAATTCCGCACGAATGGAGCATGGCTGGTTTTTAGCCTTTGATCCATCTATGCTGGATGAACAGCTTAAAAATATCCTGGATCAATGTTTATCAGAAATTATACTTACGCCTTTATCTCCTGAGCAATCTACTGGCCTCTGCATTTCAATGGATAACCTTTTTGCCATTTATAATGACCCGCAACATATGTTTCGGCAAGCCATTACGCAATCAATGGTTACTGCCCTTATCTATCAGCTCGCCTCAATCTACCTATCCATGGAACGCTTCAGTCTAATCAGACATTCAGCAAGAAGTATCGAAATTACTAAAGCATTCAAACAAGTGCTTCGTCATCATCTCAAAACCATCCGTCGGGCATCCAAGTTCGCTGAAAAAATGAATATCACAACGAGCTATCTCAATGATACTGTTAAAGCAGTTACCGGTTTTTCGGTCACCTATTATATTCAACAAGAAATGATGCGGGAAGCGCAACGGCTATTATACTATTCCAGCCTTTCTGTGAAGGAAATTGGGAATACCTTGGGATTTGAGGATGAAAAATATTTTAATCGCCTATTTAAAAAAGTGATTGGCATTTCACCTGGAGCATTTAGGAAAAAAGCTACTAACTAATTCCAAAAATAATATTAGCTTGTTTCTCGATAAACGGTGGAATAATGATAATAGATTACGCAAATACAATTCGTTTTGCAACCATAATTCCAAGTCATGATATGAACTTTCTAAATGTAATTTGACTGTAAAATCAATAGGGATCCCGTTGGGGATCCCTAAGAAAAAATGTACCCAGTGCAGGTCCCGATAGCCTTCGGGACGAACCGACACGGTTTCCCACAGGTGTTTGAGACCAGCGCGTCTACCACCCCAATAGCGATTGGGGCCGCCGTCATTTATACGTTTCTCTTAATTTTGTAATGATATCCGGGTACTTCTTCAGATTTTCAGTATATGGAACACTTTTCATTTTCTTAATATGGGTTTCGATAGATCTAGCCTGTTGGTAATTAAGATCCGTGACCGAAAAAAATAGCGTCCAATCATCAGCTTTTGCTGTAAAACTATCTTCAAAGTCTTTATTGACATATTGGGCTAGTCGCTGCGATAAATTATTGCAGCTCACAATGTAAAATCTATTCAGATTTTTTGAATATAAAATATAAACTGATGCCATAACCAAGAATAAAAAAAGCCTTAGAAGAATCTAAGGCTTTAGTCAAGTACCCAGTGCCGGAGTCGAACCGGCACGGTTTCCCACAGGTGTTTGAGACCAGCGCGTCTACCAATTCCGCCAACTGGGCATTAATGTGCGGGGCTGCAAATGTATATAACGAAAGCCTAAATCGCAAAATTATTTTAAAATAGATTTTAATCTACTGTAATTCAACTACAATGCTCGTTCATCTTTTAATTTCCGATCTACAACGAAAGGCATAAACGGTAATAAAGAGGCTAAGAAAATTAAAACAGCCTTACCAAACTTCCATTTTTGCTCTTGCCAGGCTAACACCAAAAGTGCAGCATAAAGCACAAATAATAAACCATGTGCCCAGCCTGTATATTTTACTGCCACAGGCATATCTGCATAATATTTTAACGGCATGGCTACAAATAGCAACAGCAAGTAAGAAATGCCTTCTAAAACGGCAACTTTTCTAAAAATGGAAAGTGAACTCATGTATCTGATTGTTTGTTCGAAAGTAAGGCAAACAAGCTGACTAACAAAAACAAAAAAATGATTTTACAATCAGCTGTTATTGAAACTTGAATAGCGCTTTAAGGTACATGCCCGCAATCGTAACACCTAAACTAATTAATTTATTTACATTGCTTAGCTCATTGCATATCGATCGGATGTCCATCCGTAGCTGAGCCCAGTCCTAGGGCATGATGATTGCATTTTAAGGCATATATTATGCATACATAGTTTTCAACTGCAAATCATCTATATTTTAGGAAGTTTCTCCCTAATTCGGTTAATATATTTTTGACGGTAAAAAATATCCTTTATTGAAACCAGCATTATTTCAGATTCTAATGGATTTTGATCAAACTGATTTATTAATTGATTTAATTCATGCTCCAGGTCTTTCTCAATTGAATCAACATTGTTTCGTACCTCCTTTAATTTCTCCGCATCAGGCTCAAATTCCAGATCCATTAAGGCTTCATTTACATCCATCATATCCATTAAAAAAGACTGAGGTAATTGATAGCCTTCATCGGTTTCAACAATGCCTTTTAATTCCAAAACATATTTTAAACTCTTTTTAGGATTGCTTAAAACCTGATAGGCCTTGTTATTCAAGGTAGATAAATCTAAAACTTCCTGTTGCTTCTCTTCGCTTTCGTTGGCATAAAAATCGGGGTGAAACTGTTTACTAAAAGCGTAGAATTTTGCTTTCACCGCATTTAAATCAGGATTAAACTGAATCGGTAATTCGTAAAACTCAAAATAATTAGGTTGTTTTTTTTGCTCACTCATGGGGTATAAATTAAAAAACCGCAGCCATTAAGAATTCGAGATTCTAATAGCTGCGGCAATTATATAAAATTGGTTTTACTTACCGAATATTTTTAAAATATCATTACCAAAAGCAAACACCATTAAACTAATCAATATCACAAAACCAGCAATTTGGGCTTTTTCCAAAACTTTTTCGCTTACAGGTTTGCGCTGTACCATTTCAATTAAAAGAAATACCACATGACCACCATCTAAGCCTGGAATTGGCAATAAATTCATAAAAGCCAATGCCATAGAGATTAAACCAGTTAAGGTCCAGAATTTAACCCAATCAAATGTACCACCATAAACTTTTGCAATACCAATCGGGCTGCTAATGTTACGTGCACTAACTTTGCCCGTTATCATTTTGCCAATGCCTTTGGCATTATCCATAAACGTACTCCAGGCCATGTTCGCGCCAATAGGTAGTGCAGCAAACAAACTATAGTTAATGGTTTTGCGTTTAATTTCATTAAAGTGACCGTAGAAGCCAATTGCTCCTGCAGTATCAACTGCAACGTTTAATTCCAGTGGTTGCCCGTTTCTGTCAATCGAAACGGCTACAGTTTTACCTTTTTTCTTCAACACAAGCGGTTTCACTTCATCCTGATAAGTAACAGGAACACCATCAACAGCGGTAATTCTATCGCCAACCTTCATTCCAGCTTTTACTGCGCCATAGCCACTCATAAGGCTGTCAACAATGCTTTTTAAGCGTGGTTCAGCAAACAAGCTTTTCCCATCAGCTACTTTATTCAGGAAATCATCTGGAACTTGAATTTCAATTGTTTTATCGCCACGAATAACCGTAAGCATGGTATTTCCCATTAAAACTTTCGAACTTTTTAATTCTTCGAAACGGATAACCTTATTTCCGTTTATTGCTAAAATTTTATCGCCATTTTTTAAGCCAATATCGGAAGCGACTTTACCTACCTGAATACCGTTTACAACTGCACTATTAGGCGTAAAAGTTTCTCCGTATTTAAATGTAAGCATCCAAAAAATAATGATACCCACAATAACATTAACGATAATCCCCCCGAGCATTACAATTAAACGCTGCCATGCTGGTTTAGAGCGGAACTCCCAAGGTTGAGCTGGTTGAGCCATTTGCTCGGTGTCCATACTCTCATCGATCATTCCCGCAATCTTAACATAACCACCTAACGGCAACCATCCCACCCCATATTCTACATCTCCTTTTTTGAAACTAAAAAGTTTAAAACCCCATGCATCAAAAAACAAATAAAACTTTTCTACCTTGATACCAAATGCCCTGGCTGCCAGAAAATGCCCTAATTCGTGTAATATTACCAATATAGACAATCCGAGCAGCAGCTGCCCCGCCATAATCAATCCATTCATATTCTATTATAAAATTTTATGTTAGATGTTAAAATATATTTTTTGTTACTAATTCGGCCGCTAAGATACGGCTATGTTTGTCAGTTTCTAAATAATCGTCTAATTGTGGGTTTTCAACAAAGTTAATTTCCTCCATGCAGCGCTCAATTACATCACTCATTTCCAGGAAACCAATCTTATCGTTCAAAAATGCCTCTACCACAATTTCATTTGCAGCATTTAAAATACAAGGCATATTCCCTCCTTTTCTTAAAGATTGAAACGCTAATTCCAAATTTCTAAACGTTTCCATATCGGCTTTTTGAAAGCTAAAATTTGGGTAATCCAAGAAGTTAAAACGCTTAAAATTGTTTTTTAGCCTATCGGGGTAATTAATTGCATATTGAATCGGCAATTTCATATCTGGTACACCCATTTGCGCTTTCATCGAACCATCCGTAAACTGCACTATTGAATGAACGATAGACTGTGGATGAACAATTACATCAATTTGCGCTACATCTAAACCAAACAGCCACTTAGCCTCGATTACCTCTAAGCCCTTATTCATTAAACTAGCAGAATCGATGGTAATTTTGGCGCCCATAACCCAGTTCGGGTGTTTTAAAGCTTGTTCTTTTTTAACTGTGGCTAAAAAATCTTTGTTTTTACCAAGAAAAGGGCCTCCCGATGCGGTAAGATAAATTTTTTCGATTTCGTTTTGCTCCTCGCCTACCAAACATTGAAAAATTGCCGAGTGCTCGGAATCTACAGGAAGTATTTTAACCTGATTTTCGATTGCTAGTTGCGTAACTAATTCGCCCGCAACAACTAAGGTTTCCTTATTGGCTAAAGCTATGTTTTTACCAGCTTTAATTGCCGCCATTGTTGGTTTTAAACCTACTGAACCCATTAAAGCGGTGAGTACAATATCACCTTGTGGATAAACTGCAACTTCAGATAAAGCATCTTCACCCGCTAAAACTTTAATATCAAAAGAAGATAAAGCACTTTTAACCTCTAGATATTTGCTTTCATCACAAATTACCACAGCCTCAGGCTTAAATTCTTTGGCCTGTTGAATAAGTAATTCTGAATTCTTTAATGCAGATAATACTGAAACTTTAAAGATTGCAGGGTTATCCCGAATTACTTCGAGCGCCTGCGTACCTACGCTACCTGTAGAGCCTAATATTATAATTCCTTTAGGCGATTGTTGTATTGATATATTGTTCAATTGTTATTTCCCTGTATTAAATTAATATTTCCATAAAGCTCAAAATTATTTTTTTGCTCTATTTTGAAAAGCAGGTTATTGCTTATCGGTTCCGAAAGCCCCGCTGTCCGCTTCAATCTTTTTTAACTGCTGTCATGCGGATAAACGAGGCATCATTTTCATCGCTTGCAAATGCTTCGTTCCTCAGCATAACAGTTATTGACGGTTGCTGCAATAAAAAAGTATTTTCACTCCCATCGGGTTTATAAAGCAAACGAATTCGCCTTTTTGGATCAACCAGCAATAGGGAGAGATTGATTAAACAATGTATCTACCTAATTCATCGGCCAGCTTCCGATCATTACTTAATCTTGGTACCTTATTTTGCCCGCCTAATTTACCTTCGCTTTTCATATAATTAACAAAAGCATCTTTTTGCAAAGTACGTATTATTAACGGTTGCAAAATGTTTCCCTCAATCAAATCGAAATAGTAAATGTTTTTTTTCTGCAAAGCCTCATCTACCTTTTTGCTAAAGGCTACCATATCTTTTGGGGCAGAAGAAAACTCTACAAACCATTCGTGGTAAGGCAACTCGCCTGTGTTTGGATTAACCTGTGGTGCAACCGTAAATTCTGTTATTTCTACTTTTTCTTCGTTAGCAACACTTAACAAAGCGTGCTCCACTTCTTCCCCTATTACGTGTTCGCCAAAGGCAGATATAAAATGCTTTATACGTCCTGTAACTACAATTTTATATGGATTTTTTGAAACAAACTTAACCGTATCGCCAATGCTATAGCCCCACAAACCTGCATTAGTATTTAAAATTAAGGCGTAATTGGTGTCTAATTCAATTTCGCCAAGCGACAATCTTGTCGGATTATTATTGTGATACTGATCGGCAGGAATAAACTCGTAAAAAATACCAGCATCAGCTAGTAATAATAAACCTTTATCTTTTTGAGAATCCTGATAAGCAATAAAACCCTCTGAAGCGGGATAAGTTTCTATAGCATCTATTTTCTTACCGATGCTTTGTTCAATCTTAGCTCTGTAGGGTTCGAAATTAACGCCGCCATAAATAAAAAGGCTAAAATTTTTAAAAATATCAGCAATCTTTTTACCTCCCGACCGCTCTGAAAGCTTATCGAAGTACATTTGAACCCATGGTGGAATGCCAGAAATCAGCGTCATGTCTTCGGCGATGGTTTCTTCAACAATCGCATCAACTTTTTCTTCCCAGTCTTCTATAATATTAGTTTCGTACGATGGCAAGCGATTTTTCTGCAGATACGCAGGAACATGATGCGCTACAATGCCTGACAATCTGCCTACGTTAATTCCGTTTTTAACATTTAAAACAGGACTTCCCTGAAGGAAAATCATTTTCCCATTAACAAAATCAGTTTTACCAGTTTCGTTAATATATGTAAGAATAGCATTTCGAGCCGCCTTTATATGTTCTGGCATCGATTCTTTAGAAAGCGGAATATATTTTACGCCAGAAGTTGTACCTGATGTTTTGGCAAAATAAAGGGGTTTACCTTTCCAAAGCACATCCGCTTCGCCAGCTACAACCCGATCAACGTAAGTTTTTAAACCTTCGTAATCCTGTACGGGTACATTTTTCTTAAAATCGGAATAGTTTTTTATTTCCTCAAAATGATGATCTTTCCCAAAAGCTGTTTCTCGGGCACTTGTTACCAGTTTCGATAAAATTTCGGCCTGTGCGGCTACGGCATTATGCTTCCATTTATTAATTTGCCAAACTGCAAATGCTGCAAAGGGTTTACTTAATGCTGCTTTTAACCCCATAGTACCCCAAGCCCTAAAAGGGCTTCTCCTTTCTAACGTTAATATTTATTTTTTTAATTATAATCAGCATGCTATTATAATGGATTTAAACGATGTTATGCAAAATATCAGGATGTTCATCTCCTTTGTATTCGCTTGATATTTTACGATACGCTACCGTTAGCGCAACACTCGATAAAGGTACAATGATAAATGAACTCAAAATATTAACAATAAACGCAATGAAAGGTAATTGCAGATAATTCAATAAAAGGTATATCAAATAGCCTCCACCCAAAATCATGAGCAATAATAGAATTTTAGTGAAGTTTCCTTTAGTTGTTGCTAAACTTAACTTAATCGATTCAAAAGGTGCAGAACCTTTATCTAAAATGAAAAACGGAAAGAAGGAAATCCGTAACCAGGTTACAAAAATAGCTACCAAGGCAACACCAATTGCAATGCTTGTTATTGTTTTACCTGTAGCAGTAAAATCTTCTACCCAACCGATATTAACCAGATAACGTAAAACAGGATCTAAAATCCAAAGTATAGGCACCAACAACATTCCAACAAACAAGATACAGCCAACAAAATATAGCGTTGCTACTAAAAATCTTATAATCTGGTGTCTGGTTGGCAAAGTACCTACAATTGTAACCTCTTCGTCTTCATTATCAATTAAATGAAAAATGTACTTAAACAAAGAAAGGTTAATGGTAAAGTACAACATGATAAAAATAACGACCATGAAAAAGCTTAAAACACGACTTACGTCTTTAATAAAAAAAGCCATTAAACTTGATGCACTTGCTGTAATAAACATTAAAAAACATAGCGTAGCTATAGAGAAATAATGTTTTTTAGTAATGCCCCAGGCTTTTTGAATTACATCGTTAACGGCAAACGTACTTTCTTTTAGATAATTTATCATTGTTGTTTGAATACCACTCTTTTAAATAAATCTTGTATAAACCCTAAGCCATAAGCTGTTAATTGGATAAACGAAGATATAATGCTCAAAAATGCAACTTTTACAGCTTTATTTACAGACCAGGAGTGAAAAAATATTAACAAAAAGTATAATAATACCAGAAAATCGAAAATATACGCCAAAGGCGGATAAAAGATATTCAATAGCACTGTTGTGATCATACCAATGGTTGCAACTGCTGGAAAAAAATGAATCAATTTCAACTCTTTTGGGAAGTGTTTATAAATATTAATTCTAGCCCTGCCAAAGAAGTGCAGTTGCTTGTAAAACTGTATGAAGCTTGTTCTTCTTTTATGGTAAACCTTTGCATCAGGAATTAAACCAATCTTAAAACCATTTTCATGAATGCGGATACTGTATTCTATATCTTCGCCTAAGCGGGTTAAAATAAAGCCGCCTACCTGTTCCCATACCTGTCGGGAAACCCCCATATTGAAACTACGTGGATGAAACTGACCAACATGCTTTTTATTTCCACGAATGCCACCTGTTGTGAAGGGCGAGGTCATAGAATAACTAATTGCCTTTTGAACTGGCGTAAAGCTTTCGTGCGCCGCATCGGGGCCGCCATAAGCATCTAAATGATGCTCGTATAAATAATTTTTAACCGTTTCGAGGTAATTTGCAGGAATAAGGCAATCAGAATCGAAGATTACAAAATAATCGCCCTGCGCCTTTTCAAACCCAAAATTACGGGCAAAGCCTTGTCCAGCATTTTCCTTAAAGTAATATTTTACATCAAGCTTATTTGCATAACTTTCTACAATTGCTTTTGCATCATTTTTAGAACCATCTTCTATAACCAAAACTTCAAACTGTAAATAAGTTTGTTTAGTTAAGGTTTTTAAAAGCTCGTTAATTTCTTGCGGGCGATTATAAAGCGGAATTATGATGGAGAAAAACATGTACTGGAGCTAAAAGCTAAAAGACCAAAGCACTTTTGCCTTAGTCTTGTAGCTTATTTAAGTTCTTTTTCAATTAAATATTGATTTCTTTCGGGTGCATTTCGGGTTACCAATTCTGCAACAAAACCTGTTAGAAACATTTGCGAGCCTACAACTATAGCAACCAGTGCAATGTAAAACAAAGGCTGATCGGTAATTTCACGTTTATAAGGAATATGGGCAGCAATGTGATAAAGTTTAACGCCAATCATCCACAAGGCCATAATCGTTCCGATTAAAAAGCTCAAAACCCCCAAAGAACCAAAAAAGTGCATCGGGCGCTTACCAAATTTACCAACGAAAAATATAGAAAGTAAATCTAAAAATCCATTTATAAACCTGCTGAAACCAAATTTGGTGGTACCATATTTGCGAGCTCTGTGCTCTACAACTTGCTCTGCAATTTTACCAAAACCTGCCCATTTCGCAATTACAGGTATGTATCGATGCATTTCGCCATAAACCTCAATTGTTTTCACCACATCGCTTCTGTAAGCTTTTAAGCCGCAGTTAAAATCGTTTAATTCAATTCCACTCATTTTTCTAGTGGCTGCATTAAACAATTTGGTCGGAATGGTTTTAGTAATTGGATCGTAACGTTTCTTTTTCCAGCCAGAAATTAAATCAAGTTTTTCTTCTTTAATTCGGCGGTAAAGTTCAGGAATTTCATCAGGACTATCTTGTAAATCGGCATCCATTGTAATAATTACATCACCTTTAGTGGCTTCAAAGCCAACATTTAAAGCTGCAGACTTACCATAGTTTCTACGGAATTTAATGCCTTTAATCGCATCATTCTGTAGTTTCAAAGATTCTATAACTTCCCACGATTTATCGGTACTGCCATCATCAACCAATACAATTTCGTAGCTGAAATTATTTTCGTTCATCACTTTAGCAATCCATCCCGTTAATTCGGGTAAAGATTCGTCTTCGTTATATAAAGGTACTACTACTGATATATCCATGTATGAGTATCAAGATTTGAGTATTTAGTATTCAGATTAAAATCTATCCACAAACTCTTTTAAATTAAAAACGTGCAAATTTCATCAATTTAAATGATAAAACTTGCACGTTCTAAATTTTTGTGCAGAACTGATTATTCTTCGTTTACCGCTAAAAATACTGGACGAGTCTTTTTAAAGATTAGCGAAAAAATTATTGCCCCAATAAAATAAAACACCGCTGCAATACCGAAACCAACAACTGCCTGGCTAAAAGTTGGCGTAAATTGTTTATCTAAACTTTCTGATGTGCTTGCTATTGCCTTATCCATAGCTTCACCTTCCATACCCAAAGATTTAAATGTGCCTTCAGTTTTAGTCAAAATCATTTCTTTCATTGTACTTGGATAACTGGTATCGATAAACTTGCCAAAAACAATATTGAAAATGTACATAATTGCCATTGACAGTACGAACATTACAAATATTTTGAATAAAGCTTCTCCGAAAGTCCAGTAGCCGCCAGCTTTTTTTCTCATATCAATACAAAAGAAAACTGCAAGTGCAATTCCGATTGCAAAACTTAAGCCGCTGTAAACATAAGAACTCATCATATTTGGCATTATATACCAGGTAATTAGAAAAATTATTACGTTTATAGCACCCCAAATTGCGCCGTTTTTCAAAGCTTCTGTTTTTAAATTAACTGCTGTTTCTGGTGTTTCCATGAATTTGTTTGGTTTTAGTTATTAATAGTTGTAATCAATACATAAGATGCAGTATCAAACGGTTTGTTACTACTAAATTGCTCCAACTCTTTTGTTGTAGTTGCACTTCCTTCTGAATCGAGGAAAAACGCCATAAAAGGAACAAATAATTCTTTCATTTCTTCGCTGATGTTTAGTGTTGAAGACGTTTTACAAATCTCTTCGATACTACTTTCGGCAAGTTGCTGGTTGCTGATTAGTTCTTCATAAATTTCAAATTCATCTTGAAACTCATCATCTTCAACCAATAAAAATTCTTTTAAGAAATCGCCCAATTCTGGATCTAAATCTTCATCATGGCATTCTTTGATGTAAAGTAAAAGGTTTAAAAGTTCGGTTCCTCTGTCGATGGTTTCTTCTTCAATATTAGCCCATTCTTCACTTTCCAGATAGTCTTCTTCTAATTTCTGTACATCGCTACTGAAAAAGTTTACCATCAATAAATCGAAGAAAACTTCTCTTAATTCTTCAAATTTACTGTTCGAATCAAAAACAGCATCAAAGGCTGTTACTTTATCCATAAAATTAATATCCAACTCAAAAGCTGCAATTAATTCATTTTCAAAACTACCCGCATCTACTGAAGCTAGTTGTGCGTATTTATTTATTGAAGCACTTAGTGCTTTTTTTACTCTATTATCCATATTTTATAGTATCAAGTATATCGTATCAAAACTTGGTGTAGCTTCTAGTTTTCTTGGTATTGATTATTATTATAAACCAATAATACCTTACCTGTAAGCTCTGTGCCTAAAAGAGGGTTATTTGCCGATTTTGAATAATTTGTATTCGAATTATATAACCACTTTTTATCAGTTGCAAAAACGGTAAAGTTTGCTTCAAAACCTTCTTCAATAATTGGGCTATTTAAATTTAGTAATTTTCTTGGGTTGATACTTAACTTCTCGACAATTAGGTTTAAATCTAAACCAGCTTTTATCAACAATGGAAGAACGGTTTGTAATGCAATTATTCCATAGTGAGCAATTTCAAACTCCACATTTTTAAATTCTATTTCTTCTGGTCGATGCTGAGACGTAATAGCATCAATTGTTCCATCTTTTAAACCAGCAATCAGTGCTTTAATATCAGCTTTGCTGCGTAATGGTGGCTTTACTTTATAATTGCTATCAAAATCGACTAAAAGTTCTTCTGTAAAAACTAAATGATGCGCGGTAACATCACAAGAAATTTGAACGCCATCTTTTTTAGCTTTGCGAATTAAAGCAACCGAACCAGCCGTTGAAATATTACTGATGTGGATTTTAGTTTCATTGTAGGTTGCTAAGAAAATATCGCGGGCAATATGCATTTCTTCTGCTAATGGCGGTAAACCCTTCATTCCCAAAAGAACCGAGTTTTTACTTTCTGTTATTTGCGCTTTTCCTGCAATCGATTTGTTTTCGGGATAAACCATCAGCAAAGCATCGAATCCCTTTGCATACTGTAAGGCTCTGCTCATAAAACCATCGTCTTGAATTGCTCTATCGCCATCAGAAAATGCAACGGCTCCAGCTCTTTGCATATCAAATAACTCAGCAAGCTCTTTTGCTTCTCGATTCTGACTGATTGCGCCTACAGGCAAGACATCAACCAGATTATTTTTAGCTTTATTTATAATATATTCTACCTGCGATTTTGATTGCACAACTGGACTGGCCTGCGGCAATAAAGCCAAGCCAGTAAAACCACCCGCTTTTGCAGCAGCAGTTAAAGTTTCGATATCTTCTTTGGTCTCAAAGCCTGGATCGCCGGCAACGCAATTTAAATCGAAAAAACCTGGCGATAAAAAAGCACCTTCAGCATCAAAAACTGTTTCATTTTTTTCTGGCGATAACTTGCCTATGCTTTTAATTTTACCACCTTCTATCCTAACATCGCATTGTTGTTTATTAAATTTACTTTGCGGGTCGGCAATAATTACATGCTGTACAAGGAGATTCATATTGTTTTTTTAGGGTTGTTAAAAAATCTGATGAGCAGAATTTCTGCTGCAATAAAAATCAGCGACAAAATTAGGCAAAGTTTCCATAATGTTTGTCCGATTTTATTTGAGCCAGCAATTAATTTCACTGCATCTTTATCGGTATCGTATATTTTTAAGTTACTTTTCTCGGCAAGGTTATCCAACTCAGTTTTACTCAGGTAATGCATATCCGATTCGGTTCTACCTATATTAAAACTGTAAACACCGATAAGCGAATCGGCCAAATTTAGGTTATAAAAACCAGGTAATTTTATTTGGTCGGCGGTGTAAATTAGTGTTTTACCTCCCGCTTGTCTAACTTCAGGAATAATTTCGAAGTTTTTTGCGGTGAGCTTTAAAGTTTGATTTTTACCCAGCGTAAGCTGCTTACTCGCCAAGGCACGATCATTGCCAAGATTATAATACAATGCATCATCCAATCCACTATTTAAAGTTAATCGATACATTAATGGTACAAATACAGGATGACGGGCAAAGTTTCCATCATTTGCGTTTAAGCCAGTTGCCGATAAATAAACCTGTCCGCTACCAATTCCATATTTCGAAAAGAATAACTTACCGCCAGGTAAAGACATTATATTCTCTTTATTTGAGGCATTGTTTTCGGCAAAATCGTAATAACGATTCACCGTTGGTAAATCTAAATTCTTAGGAATTTCTTCAAAAACAGTTTTAAAAATTGGATGCTGTAAATCTATTTGATCAACTTTCGACGCCGTCTTATTTAAATTCTGAATTTGAGGTAAGGATAATGCGCCCAGAAATGAATTGTAAACTTTAATATCCGAATCTAAATCTGGAAATATGACAACCGAACCTCCGCTTGTTAGATAAGTTTTTAATTGCTGGGCCAAGCCACTCGATGGATTACTCACCCCGTTTAACACAATTAAACCAAAATTAGAGAGGCTATTGTAATTGATATTGCTCTCGCTATTTTCTGTGAGTTTGTAATACTTATCGGCGCCAAAAAGCGCTTTAATGTAGCTGCCAGCATTCGGCCCATTTATACTTAAAACAGGTAAACTTTCATCAACTTTAAAGCTGAAAGAAAGCGAATCATCAAAAGTTACAGGAAAATCTTTTATGCTGATTACACCTTTTTGCCATCCCGATTTTAATCCCGAAAAGCTTAAAGTATCTTTTATTGTCTTTCCTGCAGGAATAGTAACCGAGCTTAAGCCTTTCTGTTGGTTGTTTATGGCTAATTTTAATGGTATATTTACCGCTTCTTCTTCCGAGTAATTTTTAATCTGAACAACTAATTTCTCATTTGCGCCAGGTTGATGGTTTGGCGATAATGTCCACACGCTATCCACTCCAACATTTGGTAAAGCTGTAGCATTTAATTTCAAAAACGAATATTGAATATCCGTTTTGGTTTCGAGTTTTTTAACTGAAGCGATATTTTTTTGAAAATCACTAATGAGAAAGCTATACTTATTAGCCGCACTTGTTAATATATTTCCCTGGCGGTTTAAAATTTGCTGTAAATTTCTATTCGAGGCAGAAATTTTTACATCATCTAAAGCTTTCAAAAATTCTTCTTTATTTAGCAAACGCTGATGCTTGCCTTCAAAATCATTTGTTAAAAGTTGAAAGCGATCATTAATACCAAAACCTTTAATTAATTCTTTAGCTCTCCGTTTCGCCTCGTCAAGTAGGCTACCATCTTTATTAATGGCTTCCATACTGTAAGAGTTATCAATGTAAATACTTACCGAATTATTTACTGCTGTAGTTTTTTGATTGTTTAAAGGAATATAAGGCTGAGCAAATGCCAGCACAAGAAATATAATTGCCAGAATACGCGACAATAAAATAAGCAGATTTTTAAGCTTTTCTTTTGATGAGTTTTGTTGTTCTACCTCTTTTAAAAGCTGAACATTAGAGAAATATACCTTTTTAAATTTTCGGAAATTAAATAAATGAATGATGACCGGGATAGCAACCGATAATAGTGCAAAAAGAAAGCCCGGATAAAGGAAATTCATTAAAAACCAAAGATAGAAAAAATATGGAAAGTGGAGAATTACTATTGTAATAAACTCGTACTAATAAGCAAATCCAGGAAATTCTATGTTTACAATTTTCCAGCTTCCATTTTGTAAGGCAAAATATAATTTAAAAGGACCGCTCACAATTTTCGATTGCTTTTGAAGAACCGCCCTAAAACCTGCAACTCCTTCTACAAAGCCCATTCCTTTTCCATCTCCTAATAAATCGAAATTCGCATCAATAATATCATATCGTCCGCCCACATATTCATCCGATTTTCCAAAAATACCTTTTAGCCTCGCAGTAATTACATCCTTGCCAATTACCTTGCCACCAGGAAGAATAAAGAAATCGCTCATTTCTTCGGTAATAGATTTAGATTGTTTAAACCATGAGTTGATAAATCTGATTGCGCTATTTACAATATCGGCCTGATGGTTAAAAGTTGGGGTTTCTTGCATTTTTTTTAAAAAATAATCAACTACGAAATGTATTGAATATGCACAAAACTAAGAATTAAATTATTTTTTTCATTGCTATCCAAAGTTTATCGTCCATTTTATAAACATCTTTTCGATATTCTATTTTACCATTTTTTGCCCATGCAGTGTGGTAGGTAATAAGTAAGGGTGTTTCATTATCGAGCAGAAACCGCATGGGTTTTAGTTGTGGTTTTTCAGCTTTTTTTTGTTTAATGATAACATTTTTCTTTTCCGCAGTTTCTTTTAATGGTTTTAAACCTAGTTCTGTTCTAACTTTTTCAAAGCTAGTTTCATTATCCATAATATGCCAGGCAAGCTGTAAAGGTTTTTCTAATCGAATGCAACCATGACTAATTGCTCTATCCTGCAATTTAAATACGCTTTTAATATTCGTATCGTGCAAATAAACACTGCTGGCATTCGGGAATATAAATTTAAATTTACCTAAAGAATTGCCCTGACCAGATTGTTGAACAAACAGAAATGGCAGCTTTTTTCTATCGTATTTATACCACCTTATGTTAGATGGATTTTCGATCAGTTTATTTTTGTGGTAAACCAAAATATTGTGTCGGCGCAAATAACTCGAATTTTGCTTTGCCATTGTGTATATCTCGGTTTGCGCAATACTCTCTGGAATATTCCATTCGGGGTTCGAATAGATGGTTTTAATAGCACTAAACAGTTGAGGAGTTTCTCTATTATTGGGCTTATCTTCTAAGTCTCGTGTTTTTTCGTAAATTTTTATTTTCTTATTGTAATCAGCATCTCTTTTTTCGCCAACGCAAACTTTCATCGTGGTAATGGTATCATCCCCGTTAAAATAAACCAAACGGAAATCTGGAATATTAACCTGAATGTATTTACCTGTTTTAACTGGTAA
>Ga0247815_10001321_pt1 | contig 19125 bp, 18 predicted proteins | sample UWRJL194509B1_FD_181014 | JGI IMG/M metagenome (GOLD analysis project Ga0247815, IMG submission 181014) | Plant litter microbial communities from Arlington Agricultural Research Station in Wisconsin, United States - UWRJ-L194-509B-1 | ecosystem: Environmental > Terrestrial > Plant litter >...
TCCGTAGGAACGTTTGATTTATAAATAATTGATAAAAATATATACAGAGATTTCTCAAACGTCCCAATGGGACGATATTTCTCACGATGCCTTTTTTTCTACCGACGAGATGTTCCGATGGAACAAGAGTCGTTAATTATACCTCGTCAGGTTGTTTTGGGTTAGCTGTATTTTATTTTAGAAGTCTGAAATCTTGAAACAACTGATAATCTTAATATTTACCCGCATTAAAATCAAAAATCTTTTAAATTAATTGCACGCCGTTATAATTTTAGATTGGAGATTTTTGATTTTAGATTAAAAAAGAAATTATGGATTGAATGATAATCCGACACTAAAAAACAATCGTACTTTGTCGATATTATTTATCCAGGAAGTATCAAAATGAATTGGTCCTAAAATGGATTGATAAGAAATAGCGGCTCCTCCTGATATTACAAGGCTAGGGTCTGAACCATCATCCCATTTTCCTTTTGGACTAAAGGCATTGTTGATGTATTTATCAAAAGATTCAAAACCAACAGTTGCGATATTAAAATGGGGAGTGAGATAAATTTTTCCCATAAGATTGATTTGAGAAGCAATTTTTAAGCCCATATATTGCGAAACATTGAGTTCGTCTTCATGCAGGCCGGGAAATGAAAAACGATTACTGCCCGAACTCGGTATGTTTCCTCCTAAGAAATATTTTGAACCGTAACCAAAATCTGAAAAGGAGATTTGACTATCTTTAAGTTTATCCTCAAAAACAAAATAAGAATCAAAGCCAATGATTCCTGTAATTTTCTTTCTTAAGAGAGCCCTTTTTTCAAAGCTGAAACCAAATTTTGTATAACCATTGGTTGCACCAGATATGCTGGTTTGATCAGGATCGTTAAAAGAGGTATAAACATCTGATAACAATGATCGGGTTACATTTGCTTTCATAATTGTTCCGTTTTCAGCAAAGAAAACCTTATCCATGTCATTGTAGGAATAATGCAGGTTTAATTCTATAGTGTTTAAGGAATAATTCGTGATATCAATGGCGTTAGGATTGTATTCTCTGCTGTATTTTGGTTTTAAATTGGCGTATTGATAGTTTAAACCATAGCCAAAATAACTTTTTAGTGAATTTATGTTTCTGTTGATCTCATTATTGAATTCTACAGCATTATAAAGTACATTATCTGAAGCTTTGCCGTTAAAATAAATCTCTTGCCTTAAAAAAGCTCCGTAAAGTTCAGATGACCACCACCAGTCCCTGTTTTTTCCAAAGTTTTTCTGATAATTGATTCGTGCTTTTGGCTGTTCTGCAATATCTACCGTTAACAGAAGACGCGATGCTCTTGCAAGAACATTTCTCGCGGTGTAATTAAAAATGATTCCAACGCCCCGGTAAGTGTCATAATGTACAGATGTGTTCAGTTGGTTTTTGGCGCGTTCATGTCCAAATATTGTAACGCCTAGTTTGTCGCCATCTTTGATGAAATAGCTGTATGTAATTTCATCAAAAAGATTCGTGCCCATTGCCCGGTTAATACCTGCTATTAAATCTTTGGTGGTATATTTTACATGTGTTTTAAGATTTATTCTTCCTAATACCAAAGCAAGGTTTTCCGGACTTATTTTTTTGTAAACAATAGTGTCAAGAACAAATTCTGCGGGAATGTTTGGTAATTGGTGAGTTCGTTGAGTGTATCCTTTTAATTTTTCGGATAATGCAATTAAAGCCGGAAGGTTTTGTGCTGTTGCAATTTTACCATCTTTATAGATTTCGTCACTATCAGCAAAATCAGCTGTAGAAAAACGTAAGTTAGGCAGGTGATCGACTAAGATATTGCAAAGTTTTCGGTTTGCCGGGTTTTTAATATTACTCGGAAACATACTGGTTTGAGTCAGTATAGTCAAAAGATTGTTCAGTTTGGCTATGGGCTCCAATCCGCCGCCGACATCACTACCAATAATAAAGTCAGCACCCATTTCTTTGGCAACATCAGTAGGGAAATTATTCATTACACCACCATCAACCAATACGGTTTTTTCGTAGGTCATAGGCTTAAAAATACCCGGCAATGACATACTTGCTCTCATGGCATAAGCAAGACTTCCTTTGCTTAGTATAACTTCTTTTCCTTCGGCCAAATCGGTAGCCATGGCTCTAAATGGTATTGGCAGGCTGTCAAAGTCTTTAATATTGTATACCGGATAAGTTAATTCAGAAAGCAGTTCTCTTAAGTTTTGATCGTTTAAAAGAGAGCCTACACTGTTTAGTTTTTTGTCTTTAACACCTATTCCAACTAAATACCGCTGAAATTCTCTTTTTTCTTCTACACTCACAGATTTTAGCGACTGGCCACCGCCAAATAATTTATCCCAAATAATATTTTTGGTTAATTTTTCGATACTATCGCCAGAGTATCCCATCGCATACAAACCTCCTATAATGCTTCCCATACTATTCCCAACAATAAGATCAGGAACGATATGCAAAGAATCTAGTTTTTGTAAAAGCGGAATATGTGCAATACCTTTTGCGCCCCCACCACTTAAAACTAAAACGACTTTAGGTTTCTTTTCCTGTGAAAAAATAATTTGCGGGAGGCAAAGTAAAAATAAGAAGACGATTAAATAAGTTGTTTTTTTCAAGATTGAAACATTTATGTATTTGATAAATAGGGACTTATTTTGATTCTTAAATGTAAGTAGATATTTATAAACGTGCAATTTTTTGAGAAAAATGTTTTTGTTCCATAGGAACATTTCATTGGTAGAAAAAAAAGCATCATAAGAAATGTCGTCCCTTAGGGACGCTTGACAATTTGTTTATGTTTACCATTATTATTTATAAAATCAAACGTTCGGCTACCAATGAGATGTTCCGAGGGAACAAAAAAACCCGACAGGTTTTTAAAACCTGTCGGGTTTGAAATAAGTATCAAAAATCTAAGATCAACAATCTTAAATCTAAAATTGATTTAGTATCTGTAGTACTCTGGTTTGAAAGGACCTTCAACCGGAACACCAATATAAGCAGCCTGATCGTCACGTAAAGTTTCCAATTCAACTCCTAATTTAGCAAGGTGCAAAGCAGCAACTTTTTCATCTAAATGTTTTGGTAACATATAAACGTCATTGTTGTAAGCAGCACTGTTTTTCCATAATTCGATTTGTGCCAAAGTTTGGTTGGTGAATGAGTTACTCATTACAAAACTTGGGTGACCTGTAGCACAACCAAGGTTTACTAGACGACCTTCAGCAAGAATGATGATATCTTTTCCGGCGATAGTATATTTGTCAACCTGAGGTTTGATTTCGATTTTAGATGCACCGTGGTTTTTGTTCAACCAAGCCATATCAATTTCGTTATCAAAGTGACCAATGTTACAAACAACAGTTTTGTCTTTCATTTGCTCGAAGTGCTCTCCAAGAACGATATCTTTATTTCCTGTAGTTGTAATGATGATATCAGCAGTAGCAATTACAGTGTTTAATTTTTTAACTTCATAACCGTCCATTGCAGCTTGTAAAGCACAAATTGGGTCAATTTCAGTAACAGTTACAATAGATCCGGCACCTCTAAAAGAAGCAGCAGTTCCTTTTCCAACATCACCGTATCCACAAACGATAACTCTTTTTCCAGCTAACATTAAGTCAGTTGCACGACGAACTGCATCTACTGCAGATTCTTTACAACCGTATTTGTTATCAAATTTAGATTTAGTAACAGAGTCATTAATGTTGATTGCAGGCATTGGTAAAGTTCCGGCTTTTACTCTTTCGTAAAGTCTGTGAACTCCAGTTGTAGTTTCTTCAGACAATCCTTTGATTCCAGGAACCAATTCAGGGAAACGGTCAATAACCATGTTAGTTAAATCTCCACCATCATCAAGAATCATATTCAATGGTTTTCTGTCTTCACCAAAGAATAAAGTTTGCTCAATACACCAGTCAAATGATTGCTCATCTAGACCTTTCCATGCATAAACCTGAATTCCTGCAGCAGCAATAGCAGCAGCAGCCTGATCCTGAGTAGAGAAAATGTTACAAGAAGACCAAGTAACCTCTGCACCAAGAGCAATTAAAGTTTCTATTAAAACTGCAGTCTGGATCGTCATGTGTAAACATCCAGCGATACGAGCACCTGCAAGAGGTTGTTCGTCTTTATATTCAGCGCGAAGTGCCATTAAACCTGGCATTTCAGCTTCAGCCAATTCAATTTCTTTTCTTCCCCAAGCCGCTAGAGAGATGTCTTTTACTTTGAAAGCCACAAAAGGCGTAGTTGTAGTACTCATTTATAGTATATTTGTATATTGTAAAATTTTTGCAAATTTACGGAATAGGTTTTTAATTCTACCTACTTTCTATAAGATTTGTGAAATGTTTAATTCCTTAATCTTTAGAATATTAGTTTGCGAATCTTTTTTAACCATATAAGTGATATAAGTTCATTTAAAAAAGATTCTTAACTATGCAGTTTTGCTGCGAATTGCTTAAATTTACTAATACATTTTTTTAATCTCAAAGTTATATTTTCTTATATAACTTATATGGTTTAAAAGACGCAAGCCATAATTAATAATTTACAATTAAAAAAGAATGCCTTTATTTGAAACCATACAATTCAACGAAACTACCAAAATCTTAATTTGGCACATAACAGAATCTTTTGAGGAGTTATTGAGCAAGGTGGTCTTAAAAGAAAAAACGCAGCAAAGACTCAACGGAATGAAGTCGCAAATGCATCAGCGTGCTTTTTTGAGCGTTCGTATGCTAATACAGGAAATGGGTTTTACAGATCACGAAATGCATTATGACGAATTTGGAAAACCTTACTTTAATTGTCACAATCATATTTCGATTACACATTCGCACGACTTTGCAGCGATTATAATTAGCGACGAAACCGTAGGAATAGACATGGAATTGCAACGCGAAAAAATCCTTCGCATTGCTGATAAATTTGTAGATACAGAAACCAGTTACTTAAACACTCAAAACAAGGTAGATTATATTAAGGAACTTACCGTAATCTGGGGTGCGAAAGAAGCCATCTTTAAAATCAGAAACGAAAAAGGAATCAGTTTTAAAGATCATATCAGGGTAAATGCTTTTTCGTTAGATCAAAATCTAACAGAGGCCAGTTTACATTTTAATGATCTCGTTGTAGATTTTGATGTGCATTATAAAGAAATAAAATCAAGCACTTCAGGGCAGGATTTTACTTTGGTGTATGCTTTTGAGAAATAAAATTTCACTAAATTCCAATTTAAAAAAATCCAAATTCCAATACTCGCGATAATCTTGCCATTTCGACGTAAGGAGAAATCTCCGCAAGAAACTCCGCGAAGAATGTCAGGTTTAAAACTTTGACAAAGATAGCTTACGCCAAACCCGACAGGTTTTTAAAACCTGTCGGGTTTATATGGACGATACACTTTGCCTATATAGCAAATGAGATTGCTTTCGCCCCGGCGAACACGTCGTTCCTCGCAAGGACAAAAAATGCGTTTAATTTAAATGCTCTAAAGAAGCTTCACTCATCTTCTTACGATGCTCAAACATACTCATAAACAAAAAAGTACTCATTTTTCTGGCGCGTCGTTTTAGCGTATCAGCATTTTCACCTTCAAAATGTTCGTCTATGGTTTGAAACCAGTGATTCAGCCAGATTCCAAAAACCTCTGCCGTTATATTGCTTTCAAAATGAGCATCAACTTCGTTGTGCACTGCATGCGGATTTCCTTTGTATTTTTTTACGGCAAACAGATTTGTTTCCCAAAAATCTGTCAGTTTTTCCAGATGCGAATCCCAATCTTTAATCATCGTATTAAAATAAAAGCCGATCTCTTCGTCGGCTCTTATTTTAGCATAAAACTGATGTACTAAAAATGAGATATCAGCTCTGTTTTCTATTGGTTTTCTCATAGAATAAAATTGTTCAGGATGATTAATAAAACACTTAAAATAGCACTTGTAATAATAAAGTTAAAAACTACTTTGTGTTTCATTTGTGCAAGTATAGAAGTATTGGCTAATATACAAGCCAGAACAATAATAGCCAATTGTATCATTTGACCAATAGAGGTTCCGTGAGAAAGAATATACATTGCTGCAGCTGCGCCTAAACAGCTTTGACCAATTACAGCCATTGCTGCAGAACCCATATAATTTTTATTGAAATTTTCGAATGTTGTTTGATATAGTGTCATGTTATTTGTTTTTATAATAACAAAGGTACAGGCACTTCAGTTCTTGTTTTTATGATTAAAATCATAAAAAAAGAACTTTTTTATCGGTATACTTTTCTGTTTATAATCTTTAGGACGCCCTTTTTTTCAAGAGCTTTTATAGTTCTAATTACGGTTTCGACACGCAAACCGGTTAAATCGCCAATTTGTTGTCTGGTAAAATTGATGAGGTAACCGTTTTCGTCTTTTGTGAAATTAAAATAAGCGATTCCGTGATCGATTAATTTAAGGACACGGTGCTCTGGTTCCTGCGTAGACATTTCTGCCGCCATAACCGATTTATAATACAAGCGTTGTGCTAAATTCTCGATGATTTTAATACTTACGGTTGCATTTTCTTCCAGCAATTTCATAAAACTGTTTTTAGGCAGCACAAGAACTTCTGCGTCTTCAACAGCAATTGCATTGGCAGGATAATTTTGGTTTAAAAATAAAGGCGGTTCCCCAAAAGACTGACCTTTATAAAAAATACCCTGGATAAATTCGCGGCCATCATCATTGTAATTGCTCATTTTTACCTCACCGGAAATGATCTGATAATAATGCGTTGGAAGATGACCATCTTCAAAAATAATTTCGTTTTTATCGAAAGATTTTTTCAGGGCGCCATATTTTTCCAACAGATCAATTACAATCATAATTACGTTTTAGCTATAACACAAATATAATTCATTCAAAATAGTTCTTCTACATTAAAAAACTTTTACTTTTACGCCCGTTATGAGACAAAAAATACCCAATATACGCCAGCAAATTCTGGAAGCTAAAAGTAACGGACAAAAATTACTGGCTATACTTTTAGATCCTGATAAAATTGTTTGGGAAAATTTAGATCATTTGTTGCTTAAAATCAATCAATCGCCTGCAACGCATATTTTTGTGGGAGGAAGCATTGTAGAGTCTACAATTTTAGAAGATTTAATTGCAGCATTAAAACAAAAAACAAATTTGCCTGTTGTCATATTTCCGGGTAATCCGTCGCAAATTTCACCTCAGGCCGATGCTATTTTGTTCTTGTCTTTATTGTCCGGACGAAACCCGGATTACTTAATAGAATATCAGGTTCAGGCCGCGCCAATACTTAAAAAAACAAATCTTGAAGTTATTGCTACAGGTTATATTTTGATCGAAAGCGGTAATGAAACGGCCGTTGCGCGAGTGAGTAAAACAAAACCATTAAACAGAGAAAATTTTGATTTGGTTCTTGCCACTGCACAAGCCGGAGAAATGTTAGGCAATCAATTGATTTATCTGGAGGCAGGAAGCGGAGCAAAGCAGCCCGTTCCGCTGGAAATGATACAGTTAATTGCTCAAAACATTAATATTCCTATTATTGTTGGAGGAGGAATTGTAGATTTGCACGGAATTCAAAATGCCTATAAGGCCGGTGCAGATTTGGTCGTTATAGGGACTGCTTTCGAAAACGACAGCCATTTTTTTGAATCATAATTAAGAACCACCAAAAACAACCCGCCCAATGATAGATTTTTTTCTTGAAAGTTACAAAAACGCTCCGCTTTGGCATATTGTTCTGGAATTTTTGGTTTTTGTTTGTGGTATTTTAAGTGTTTGGTTTGCGAAGAAAGAAAACATCTGGGTATATCCAACTGGTTTAGTCGCTACGGTAATTTCAGTGTATTTATTATACGTTGCAGGTTATATTGGTGATATGATTATTAATGGGTATTTCTCTATAATGAGTATTTACGGTTGGTACGTTTGGGGAAAAGGCGGAACCACAGAAGATAATTTGCCTATTACGAGAACAAATATTAATGAAAAAATAATTGGAGTTATACTGTTTTTTGTAACTGTTTTTGTAGTTTTCGGAATTTATAAATATTTCGATTATGAAATCCATAAAGACAATTATGTCGATATGATTTCGTCTGGAATATTTTTTGCAGGAATGTGGTACATGGCCAGGAAAAAGATCGAAAACTGGACACTTTGGATCATTGGCGACATTATTGTAGTGCCTCTTTATGCCTATCGCGGTTTAGGGATGTTGTCGCTACAATATTTAATTTTTACAATTTTGGCTATTTCAGCTTATTTAGAATGGAGAAAAATCTTAGACAGCAAAAAACAGCTATCATAAAAATTGCCTTATTTGGTCCTGAAAGTACGGGCAAAACTACATTGGCAAAACAACTTGCAGCATATTACGAAACCGAATGGGTTCCCGAATTTGCACGTGATTATTTGCAGGAAAAATGGGAAGAAAACCAACACATTTGTGTGGCCGATGATATGCTGCCTATTGCATACGGACAAGTTGCATTAGAAAATAAAAAATTGGCCTCCGCAAAAAAGTATTTGTTTTCTGATACTAATTTGATGGTGACCAAAGTTTTTTCTGAAATGTATTATGGTTTTTGTGATCCGCTTTTAAACGAAGCTGCATTAGAACATGAATACGATTTGTTTTTTCTTACCGATATTGATGTTCCCTGGGAAAAAGATGACATTAGAGATACTCCTGACGGAAGAGAATCTGTATTTTCGGTTTTTAAACAAACCCTGATTGATACTAAAAAGCCTTTTATAACACTTTCCGGTAATAAAGAAAGCCGTTTGGCAAAAGCAATTTCAATTATAGATAATTTATCTCTTGCAAAACAGCATGGTTTTTCATCAGCAGATTTTCTTCAGATATACAATCACGGAATTCCTTTTGATAAAATTCTAAAGCAACTTGAAATTTTTAAAAACGGAATTTTAAAAAGCAACTTAATAAGTCCTGCAACAATCAATAACGGAATTTTAAGTTTATCCGAAACTGAATTCGAAGAAAAAGCGAATTTTTTTGATCTTCAAAAAGAAAAATTAAAACTAAAAAAGTTTGTTCCGGCTTCGGGTGCGGCAAGCAGAATGTTTAAATTTTTAACTGCTTTTCTGAATGATTTCGACATTAAAAAAGAAACTATAAATGCGTATATCAATAGAAAAAAAGACAGTGATTTGTCTATTTTTATTGTCGCAATGGATAAGTTTCCGTTTTTTAAAACATTAGACGAAAAGCTTAAAGAGATTTATCCTGATTTTGAAACTTTAGACAGGGATTATAAAAATTATTACTTCGTAAAAACATTACTTTCTCCGGAATATTTTGATTTTGCAAACAAGCCAAAAGCAGTTTTGCCATTTCATCAATATAAAACACATATAGCCAACCCGATAGAAGAACATTTGAATGAATGTGTGCATTATGCAACTTCAAATCAGGTTTCTAATTTACATTTTACAGTTTCTGAAATACATCAAACTTTATTCGAAAATGAAGTTGAGGTACTCAAGGAAAAAGTAGAACTCGATTCGAAAGTTAAAATTGATATAGGTTATTCGTACCAAAACAAAAGCACCGATTCTATTTGTGTTGATGCAAAAAACATTCCTGTTCGGGACAAAGAAAACAATTTGGTTTTTAGACCCGGCGGACATGGAGCATTGATTGAAAACTTAAAAGAACTCGATTCGGATATTATTTTCATCAAAAACATTGACAATGTGATTCAAAATCATATTGATAAAATTGCATTGTATAAAAAGGCTTTGGCCGGTGTTTTAATAAAAGTGCAGCAAAAAGTTTTCGGCTATTTAAATGCAATTGAAAAGCAGGAAATAAAAGAAGAAAACATCGAAGAAATTGTTGCTTTTTTAATGCAGAAGCTCAATATTGAATTAAGTAATGATTTTAATAAATTTACTTTCGAAAATAAAATCAATAAAATAAAAGAATTGCTAAACAGACCTATTCGCGTTTGCGGAATGGTAAAAAATGAAGGAGAACCGGGCGGAGGACCATTTTGGGTAAGAAATGATAAAGGCGCTGTTTCGTTACAGATTGTAGAAACATCACAAGTAGATTTGGCGAATAAAAAACAAACCGAAATTCTTGCAGAAGCAACTCATTTTAATCCGGTTGATTTAGTTTGCGGAATCAAAAATTATAAAAATGAAAAGTTTGATTTGCTGCAATTCGTAGATCAAAAAGCAGGTTTTATAGTCGAGAAAAGTGTAGACGGAAAGACAGTCAAAAGCTACGAATTACCGGGATTATGGAATGGTGCAATGGCCAATTGGTTAACTATTTTTGTAGCAGTTCCCCTGATTACTTTTAATCCGGTGAAAACAGTAAACGATTTATTAAAAGCAGCACATCAGCCACAATAATGGATATCGAAAAAATCATATCAGAGTTAAGTTTTAAAGCAGTCAGAAGTAGTGGTGCCGGCGGACAAAATGTAAATAAAGTTTCTTCGAAAGTAGTACTGACTTTTGATTTGAATGCTTCTCAGGCTTTATCTGAAGAAGAGAAATTGCTTTTGCTAACCAATATCTCGTCCCGATTAACAACAGAAAACATCCTGATTTTAAACTGTGACGAAGACAGAAGCCAGCTTAAAAACAAAGACATTGTGATAAAACGCTTTCTGGAAATCATCAAAAAAGGATTGTTTGTTCCTAAAATTCGTAGAGCAACCAAAATCCCAAAATCGGTAATTAAGAAAAGAATAAAGGACAAAAAGAATATTTCTGAGAGAAAGCAATCTCGTAAGAAACCAGACTTAGATTAAATTCCAATTTATAAATTCCAAATTCCAATTGAAGCTTAAGTTGGAATTTGGAATTTATTTTTTGCAGTTTTAAAATTGAAGATTTGTAAGTTTTGGAATTTGGAATTTAATTTTTGGAATTTGTTTTTTAACACTACATTTGCACTGTCTCAAAGGGGTGCTCTAAATAACGAGCTGAGATCATACCCAACGAACCTGAGCGAGTAATGTCGCTAAGGGAAATAAACGACAATTTTAGCGTGCACACTATATTTTGTCGTGAAACATTTATTAATTTTAACAAAGAATAATTCCCCCTTTTATTCGTAATTCTTTACGAATGAAAACTATTATTAAAAGTACTGAGGTACTAAGTTGCAAAGGTTCTAAGTCTCAAGAATTGGGCAGAACCAAATCTATTTTCTTTATTCTATTTTCTTTACTCTATTCTCTTTCTTCTATTTCACAAGAGCAAGATTCAACCAAAGTCAATAAGCTTGATGATGTGTTAGTTTCGGCGGTTCGTGTTACGACAAAAACTCCGGTTACATTTAGTAATATGGATAAAAAGGAAATTAAATTTAGAAACTTAGGACAGGATATTCCAGTTTTAATGAACTATTTGCCATCTGTTGTTACTACTTCTGATGCAGGAGGAGGAATAGGATATACCGGAATCAGAGTCCGTGGAAGCGATGCTACAAGAGTAAACGTAACCATCAACGGAATTCCGTATAATGATTCTGAAAGTCAGGGAACTTTCTGGGTAAATATGCCGGACTTTGCTTCGTCTGTAGAAAGTTTACAGTTGCAGCGTGGTGTAGGAACTTCTACAAATGGTTCAGGAGCTTTTGGTGCGAGTTTAAACATGCTTACAGATAGTTATGCTTCAAAACCAACCGGAGAAATTTCGAGTTCTTACGGAAGTTTCAATTCAAATAAAAACACGGTAAAATTCAGTACAGGTTTATTAAACGATCATTTTGAATTGGCCGGACGTTTGTCTACCATTAAATCTGATGGTTATGTAGATCGTGCCAGTTCTGATCTTAAATCCTATTTTCTGCAAGGAACTTACGTAGGAAAAACAACTTTAATTAAAGCATTGGTTTTTGGCGGAACTGAAAAAACATACCAATCCTGGAACGGAATTGATGCTGAAACTTTAAATTCAGATCGAACTTATAATTCTGCAGGGAAATATAAAGATGAAGCAGGAAATGTTCATTTCTACGACAATGAGACCGATAATTACAAACAAAACCATTATCAATTGCATTGGAGCGAATCATGGTCTGATAAATGGAGTAGCAATTTCGCTCTTCATTATACTAAAGGACAAGGATTTTATGAAAATTATAAATATAATGAACCAGTAGAAGGATACGGACCAATTCAACCAACAAAAATGGTTGAAAATGATTTAGGAGAATTAGTTCCCGGAACAGATTTAATTCGTCAGAAATGGTTAGATAATGATTTTTACGGAACAACTTTTTCTGTAAAATACAAAGAAGAAAAGCTTGATGTTATTCTTGGCGGAGGCTGGAACAAATATGAAGGCGATCATTACGGAAAAGTAATCTGGGCAAGAAATTCTGATCTGTCGGAATTAGGTGATCATTATTATGATGATTATTCAACAAAAACAGATGGAAATATCTTTGCAAAAGCCAACTATCAGTTTACTGAAAAATTGAGTTTCTACGGAGATTTACAATATAGAAGAGTTCAGTACAAAGCAAATTCAAAAGAAACAGGAATAGTCGATGATACTTTCGATTTCTTCAATCCAAAAGCAGGATTGAATTATGAAATCAATGAAAAAAATACAATTTACTTTTCATACGCACGCGCTAATCGTGAACCCAACAGAACCGATTATGAAGGCGGAAATGTAAAGCCTGAGAAATTAAATGATTTTGAATTAGGATGGAGATTCAATTCAGAGAAATTCCAATTGAATTCTAATTTCTACTATATGGGTTACAAAGATCAATTGATCTTAACCGGAAGATTAGATGATGTTGGAGCGCCAATTCGTGCCAATACTGAAAAAAGTTATCGTTTAGGATTTGAAGTAGATGCTACTATAAAGCTTTCGGAGAAATTTCTTCTTAGACCTAATTTCACCTTAAGCAGCAATAAAAATGTTGATTTAGCTGTTGAAGGGCAATACTACGGAACAACAGATATCGCTTATTCACCGAATGTGATTGCCGGAAATATTATTGTGTACAGCCCAATCGAGAGTTTACACATTTCATTATTGCAAAAATTTGTTGGAGAGCAATACATGAACAATATCGAATTGCCCGAAGCGAAGCTGGCAGACTATTTTGTAAACGATTTGAATGTATCTTACGAGATAAAACCAAAATCAGTTTTCAAATCGATTATGATTACCGGTTTAGTAAACAATATTCTGGATAAAAAATATGTTTCAAACGGAGCCATGTGGGATATATACCCATACTATTATCCGCAGGCGGGGATTAATTTCCTGGCCGGACTGACATTGAAATTCTAATAAGCCTAAAAATAAAAAAGCCTGAAAGTTTAAATTTTCAGGCTTTTTTTATATTAATTATAAACGTGAATTACGCTTCCGCTTACTTCAACTCGATATTGTTTTAATGGATATTCTTTTCCTCCAAGTCCGGTATATAAACTGTACTCTGTTTTATCGCAGGAACAAACGGCATAAATACCATTAATTGTCATAGCAATGCATGAAGTCACAGCTTGATTAGGACAAGCGGCGTCAAATGCATTATAGCCACTTCCGGTATTAAAAATAATAATCCCTTTTGCTCCGTAATTAGGAACGATAACTCCATTACTAGGAAATTTAAGATTAGAGTAAGCCGGTAAATTCATATCAACTGTCAGGTTAACAGGATAACTTGGTATGTTTGGGTTTTTGTTACTTACGCCATTATCACTGCAAGAAATAAGTACAGAAACAAATACGATTAATAGCCAGAATTTTTTCATTATTTTAATAAGAATTAGTGAAACAAAAATAATTTATTTAGATTTGATTTTTATATGATTAACATATAATTATGTACTATAAAAAATAATAGTATATTTGTAATACAAAATCCCGTCCCGATGGGATTTTTTGTATTTATATAAACGACGAAGTTATGAGTAAAGTATCTTATTATACAGCAGAAGGGTTAAAAAAATTAAAAGATGAGTTGGAGCATTTAAAAAGTGTAATGCGTCCAAAGGCATCTCAAGATATAGCAGAAGCAAGAGACAAAGGTGATTTATCTGAAAACGCCGAATATGATGCCGCAAAAGAAGCACAAGGTTTACTTGAAATGAGAATTTCTAAGCTGGAAGAAGTGTATTCTAATGCAAGATTAATAGATGAATCTCAATTGGATGTTTCGAAAGCATTGGTACTTTCTAATGTAAAAATTAAGAACCAAGGCAACGGAATGGAAATGAAATATACGCTTGTTGCAGAAAGTGAAGCCGATTTAAAAACAGGAAAAATCTCTGTAACATCTCCTATTGGGAAAGGTTTACTAGGGAAATCGGTTGGAGAAGTAGCTGAAATCACAGTACCAAACGGAGTTTTAAAATTTGAAATTCTTGAAATTACAAGAGACTAAATTATAATGTTTAATTGGTTAATCGTTTATTTGTTTAACTGATTTAACGATTCAACAAATAAACAAGTAAACAATGTCATCAATATTTACCAAAATAGTAAACGGAGAAATTCCTGCATATAAAATTGCTGAAGACGATAATTATTTGGCTTTTTTAGATGTAAATCCAAATGCAAAAGGACATACGCTTTGTATTCCGAAACAAGAAATCGATAAGATTTTTGATATGGATGATGAGTTGTATTTAGGTCTAATGAAGTTTTCTAAGAAAATTGCAATCGCTTTAGAGAAAACCGTTCTCTGCAAAAGAGTAGGAATGGCCGTTGTAGGACTAGAAGTTCCTCATGCGCACGTACATTTGATTCCATTAAACCATATGGATGAAATGCGTTTTCATGATAAAGTATCGCTTTCTAAAGAAGAATTTGAAGCTTTGGCTAAAAGTATTCAGGCGAATTTGTAGTTTAATGATAATTGTTATGACGAATGTCAGGCTGAGCGAAGTCGTATGTCAGGCTGAGCGAAGTCGAAGCCCAGTCCTAATTGAACATAAAGGGTTTCGACTTCGCTCAACCTTACAAAACTTTCAGAAATAAAAAAACATTAAAAGTGTAGTAAAGTAAATTTTGCTACACTTTTTTATTTAGCGAAATCTGAAATGTAGTTCCTTTTCCAATTTCAGAATGTAAGACTTTTATTTTTCCGCTATGATATTCTTCAACGATTCTTTTGGTAAGGGAAAGCCCCAATCCCCAACCACGTTTTTTTGTAGTAAATCCTGGCTCGAAGATGGTTTTAAATTGATTTTTAGCAATCCCGGTTCCGGAATCTTTTACGTTTATTTTTACATGATGCGCATCTTGTTCAATACGAAGATCTAAACTTCCTTTTCCTTTCATGGCATCAATGGCATTTTTGACTAAATTTTCAATTGTCCAGCTGTGCAGCGTTGGATTTATCATTACCAAAACAGGATCTTTTGGACCATTGTAAGAGAAAGTAACTTGTTTAGAAAAACGTGACTGCAAGTATTCGTAAGTATGTAGTGTTTCTGTAATAATATCATGCTTTTCTAAAACAGGAACCGATCCAATTTTAGAAAAACGATCCGTAATAGTTTGCAGTCTCTCGATGTCTTTTTCTATTTCTACTGTTATCGATTGATCAATATCTTCTGTTTTTAATATCTCAACCCAGCCAATTAATGAAGACAATGGTGTCCCGATTTGATGTGCGGTTTCCTTTGCCATTCCAGCCCAAAGTTTATTTTGGGTGGCCATCTTATTACTTCTGTAAAAGTTATAAATCAGTGCGCCAAATAAAAAGATGATCAGCAATAAAGCAACGGGATAATACTTGAGTTTATTAAGTAATGCAGAGTTCCCGTAATATACCTCCTGATGTTTTCCGGGAGCATATTCGATAATTATGGGTTCATTTTCGCTTTTTAAATTCTTTAAGTACGACATTGATTTCTTTTTGTCGGCAAGAACTTCTTCAGGAACATTTACAGAACTGATTACTTTATTGTACATCGTTAGCATAACAGGAACCGATGTATTGTTGTTTAAAATATTAAGAGGTAAATCCAGATCCGTATTTTCATCAGCATTTACCAGTGTTTTTTGTGCATTGGCCCAAAGATTCATCTTTAATCTTTCTTCATTTTTAAAAATTTGGAAAAATGTATAAGTGTTCCAAAGAATCAAAGAAATGATTAAAAAGGAAATGAAAATAATAATCCAACGAGTTGTATTTCTTCTTTCAGAAAAAGACATAAATTATTTTTTGAGGTATAAATATAACGAAATAAACACATTTAATATTTTATAAACGGCTAAAGATTTTTTGTTTTTAAGTCTAAAATGATTTCTTTGACAAAAACGATTTCTCTACTTTTGCAGTAACCGAAATGAGATTTGGTCAAAAAGAAAATTCTATGATTAGCATCGATCCTAAAGAAATTACCACAGCAAAATTGCACGGCTATCTGCAAAGCGCTGTCGGGCCAAGACCAATTGCATTTGCGAGTACAATTAGTGCAAAAGGAATCCCTAATTTGTCGCCATTTAGTTTCTTTAATGTGTTCAGTGCCAATCCGCCAATTTTGGTTTTTTCGCCGGCACGCCGTGTACGCGATAATACTGTAAAACACACTTTGATCAATGCAGAAGCAACTCGCGAAGTTGTGATAAATGTTGTCAATTATGATATGGTACAGCAAACCTCGTTGGCAAGTACAGAATATGCTGAAGGTGTAAACGAATTTCTCAAAGCCGGACTAACGCAAATTCCTTCAGATTTGGTAAAACCTTATCGCGTAAAAGAGTCGCCGGTGCAGTTTGAGTGCAAAGTCACGCAGATTATTCCGTTAGGAGATGAGGGCGGAGCAGGGAATTTGGTTCTTTGCGAAGTGGTAAAAATGCATATTCATGAATCTGTTTTAGATGAAAACGGAGCGATCGATCAGCATAAAATTGATCTGGTTTCGAGATTGGGAAGTAACTGGTATTCAAGATCGAATGAAGGACTTTTTGAAGTGCCAAAACCTCTTACAACATTAGGGGTTGGTGTAGATGTAATCCCTGATTACATCAGGAAAAGCACGGTTTTTAATGGAAATGATTTAGGAAAATTAGGTAATATAGAAGCCTTGCCTACAACGGAAGAAGTTAGTATATTTGTGAAAGAAAACTTTTCGGTGAAAGGAGTATTAAGTTCCGATGATCAGGAAAAGATACATTTAGAAGCCAAAAAATATTTGAATAAAGATGATATTTCATCGGCATGGAAAGTGCTTTTAGCAAAAAAATAGAAAAGAAACAATAATTAATATAGAAGAAGATGGAAGTTACAGGAAAAGTAAAAGTGGTGAACCCAGAGCAACAAGTTAGTGCTGCATTCAAAAAAAGAGAGTTGGTTGTTACCACAGATGAGCAGTATCCACAGCATATTTTGATCGAATTTACACAAGATAAATGCGATTTATTAAGTAGCTACAAACAAGGAGAGGCAGTAAAAGTTTCTATCAATTTAAGAGGAAGAGAATGGGTTAATCCACAAGGAGAAACCAGATATTTCAATAGTATTCAAGGTTGGAGAATCGAAAGATTAGCACCAGAAGGTCCTGGACAAACTCCGGCAATGCCAACTGCTGAAACTTTTGCACCAGCAACAAACTTAAACGAAGACGAACCAGACGATTTACCTTTCTAAGCGTTTAAAATTCAAAAAATAAATTCCAAATTCCAATTCATAAAATATGCAATTGGAGTTTGGAATTTTGTTTTTGTACGCTTTTAGTGCACATTAATCGTGCAGACCTAATCAGCACTTGGAATTTGGAATTTAAAAAATTGGAATTTTTAAAAAACATGTACTACGTATTCAACGATTTATTTTTTCCTCCCGTTTCAGAAGCCGATGAAGAAGGCATTCTGGCCATTGGCGGTGACTTAGATCCGGAACGATTAGAGTTAGCTTACAAAAGCGGAATTTTCCCTTGGTTTAATGAAGGAGATCCCATTCTTTGGTGGTCGCCGGACCCTAGAATGGTTCTGTTTTTGGATGAATTGATTGTGTCTAAAAGTATGCGAAATATTTTGAACAGAAATCAATTTAAAGTTACGTTGAATCAGAACTTTGCAGCTGTTATTTCGAATTGCCAGAACATAAAGCGCGATGGTCAAAACGGAACCTGGATTTCAAACGAAATGATCGATGCCTATTGTAAACTGAATGAACAGGGAATTGCAAAATCAGTTGAGGTTTGGCAGGATGAGGTTTTGGTTGGCGGTTTATATGGAATCGATTTGGGACATGTTTTTTGTGGAGAAAGTATGTTTTCGAAAGTATCAAATGCTTCCAAAGTCGCTTTTATTGCTTTGGTAAATTATTTACAAAAAGAGAATTACAAACTTTTAGATTGTCAGGTTTACAATCCGCATTTAGAGAGTTTAGGTTGCCGCGAAATCGATCGTGAAGAATTTATGTCTATTATAGAAAATAAGGAGTAATGAGTGCAGTTTATAGTGTAAAAGAAATTTATATCTACCCGATAAAAAGTTTGGCAGGAATTAGTTGCCAACAAGCTTTAGCAGAAGAAATGGGATTCGAAAATGATCGCAGATGGATGTTAATTGATGCAGATAATCAAATGATAACGCAGAGAGAACATCGCATTATGAGTCAGTTTTATCCGCAGATTTCAGGTGGAAAAATAAGCATTACTTTTCAGGATCAAAAGCATGAATTTTCTATTGATGAACATTTAGATAATTCGATAGAAGTGAATGTTTGGGAAGATAAAAGCGAAGTTATAGAAGTGAATGAATCAACCTCAAAATGGTTTAGCGAACATTTGGGTTTTGAATGTAAACTGGTTAAAATCATTAAAAATGGAGATCGCAAACATGAAAGTTCAAAATTAAAAGAAACTTTCAATGTAAGTCTTGCTGATGGTTATCCGTATTTAATGATAGGAAGTCAAAGCTTGGATTTTCTAAATGAAAAATTAACAGATAAAATTACTGTTTTAAGATTTCGCCCTAACATCGTAATAAGTACAGAAACTCCTCATGAAGAGGATGATTTCACCACTTTTAAAATTGGTGAAGTAGATTTTAAAAATATAAAAACTTGCGAAAGATGTATTATGGTGAATAATGATCCTGAAAATGGTAAATTAAAAAAAGAACCGCTGAAAAC
>Ga0247815_10001323_pt1 | contig 19106 bp, 18 predicted proteins | sample UWRJL194509B1_FD_181014 | JGI IMG/M metagenome (GOLD analysis project Ga0247815, IMG submission 181014) | Plant litter microbial communities from Arlington Agricultural Research Station in Wisconsin, United States - UWRJ-L194-509B-1 | ecosystem: Environmental > Terrestrial > Plant litter >...
TGCAGCTAAAATTCGTGAATAAAGTGCTCAAGGAGGATATAAAGAAGGGACAGGTCTATGGACAAAGCGTCGAAAACCAGAAGGGCATCATTGATCAAGCGACAGAGATCGAGACGCTCTGCCGGGGCTCGGCGAGCCCAATACCAAGCGTCTGAAGATCAACAACAGAATGAGGATGACGGTGGCGGAGGAAAAGGAGAGCATTGGGAATTGTGAAATTTTTCTAGTACAAAGATCAAATTCATCCAATGCTCATTTTTGCTCACAGGTTTCAAAGACAGTCGCTCGGGATATGAAGAAACCTAATCACCTATTCTCACGTCATTTCACCGCTTCAATGAGTTTCTGTTCCATAAGACTGAAAGGGAGCCTGTTGTTACGGCTGGGGCAAGGCACCCGAGGAGAGCTTGTGTAGTAGCGGGCACTCCGATTTCCTCAGTTATGTCGAGAAAGGCGCGTATGTTGTTGCTAAGTCGACTGCGCGGGACCAATTCGGATGTCAAAATTGAGGTCCAGCGCCGAGAATACACCGGAAGCTCGGCCAGAGGCTTGATCGACGGTCATTTATGAGAAGACCGACTGAGCGCTCTTCATTCTCAAATATTAGCTCATGTGAAGCGATATTAGGGGTTTGTCAAGGAAGACCAGGGCAACTGGTGCAGGAAACGTTCGAGCCGGTTGACCACAGCGCACACTTTAACGTGACGCAAAAGCTTACCCTGCGGTCCATGAGCTGAGACTTGAGTACCTGTTTACCACAGGAAGTAAGCAGATGATGAGAGTGTATTCCTTTTGTTCATGGTGGGACAGGGCCAGCTTTTATGTGTGAGCCTCAATTGTGAGATCACCAGGTCTGAAATTTGCACAGCGACTGCATATAGAACAGAATGAATATGAAATGTAAGGCAGAAGTGGAATGCATGTGCATTAGCCAATTTACGATGTAGATGTACTATTTGCCTGTCCGTGCCGGCACCCGGTCAACCGTTTGTGCGTTGTTGTTGAACTGAAATACAAGATGCATTCTCAACCGAGTAGCTCAAATGATGTAGCAACTATGGCTGCTTTCACTTAGCCGTTCTCATTTGTAGGCAATACCAGTTGTCGTCGTCGTCCTTTATATCCCAGCCCATTGGACCATCGTCGCTTTCTTGCTTGTGCTTCTTTTGACTTTAACAATGTGACTGAAGCTTTCTGCAGCTGTTTTGCGTAACTTGAAGGAAGACAATACCGGGCTTTGCATGTTCATGCTGGCTGACAGGGATGGGTCGATTGCATGAGCCGGCCTGCGGTACTAAGCCCACCAGCTAACCCTCACTGTTGGGGCTTCCCTGGTGAATATACGGTTACAGCTGAGAGATGGATAAAGCAGAGGATGAGAGTGATCTTTGTGCACGTCATTGAGGCTTTGACACCGTCGCTTAGCTCTGCGATTGGCCGGGCTTTTGAATCTTCTATGAGCTGGACGGGAGTTCACAAGCAGCTTCATTCTGCATTTTCCATTCTACGTTCTGCATTTTCTCTCTCTCTCTCTCGCCGGCGGAGTCGCAAGCTGTGATCTAATATGCAGAGAGAGGTAGCCTGCGTTTGGAAGAGAAAATGAGAGGTGAATGATTATGAATCGGGAGCGAAGAAGTGTTATCCCACTCACTGCCAGCCGACTTGCGCCTTGATGAAACTCGTCGTCGTCAAAATAATCTGGCCACGACATAAAGAGTCGCTTCAGGGAAGGTATCTAATCTCGGAGCTTGGAACTTGTATCTTGACGAGGTCAGATAGCGGACCTGGGAACCACCGCGGGCCCTTTCTTGTCCACATCATGGGGAGCAGCCATGCTTTGTGATAGCCTACACGGCTCCATGGGCCGAATAATAAATCGGAGCTGCTCCATAGGTGGGAATAGCAACGCGCATCAGGTTAACGCATACCTAGAACCCTTTGGTGCATCAGCCACGTCCCAGTACTCGCAGGGTCGCAGCCTGGAAGTGATATTATACCCGCAGCGTGTATTTCGAGTGTGGTGGGTGTCACGAGTTACGAAGGTGGCGTTGTCGCTGCCTAATCAACAGCGAACAAGTGCACGCAAGCAGTAGATTCGTCCTTTAACAGGTTACATCTTGAGTGTGAGCCTGTAAGTAGAGGCGGATGTTGTCTGATCTGGATCATTTTCACCAGCAAGGCACACGGACCGGCACGCACCGGACGTGTGTCGGGCTTGTCTTTCGGGCCTCCCCGTGTTGTCCGCGATGTCGAGCTATTCCCCAGTCGCGCTTCCAATAGGCTCAGCCATTGCACTTAATCGCGCGCTTCAGCTAGTTTTCGACGAGGCTCTGATCAGTTTTGACTTACAACCTAGGTTTGGTTTCGTATCCTCGTTGTGATTGCTCTAGGCTTAATCATTCACAGCGGCTCGACCTTTGCGCATGTGATATGTAGGGATGTCTTCACTATGGTTCTTGACGCCAGCGCTCGATTTGCGCGTATCGCAACATTGCGCTCGTCTTTCGTCCGACTCCCTGCCGAGCTTGTGGGTGAATGTGCCCAGCACTTGCACCAACGCGATGTCGTGAACCTGTCCACATCATGTAGCCTGATACGCAATACCTTGCTTCAGATACCGGCTGTATGGCAAAGGGCGGTGTACATTGACACCGCGTCCCAGCCATTTTCGGAACTGCTCCGACGTTCTGGCATTCTGGACCTCGATCTCGACATTCGACTTGGTCTGGGCACGTTTGTCGAGGACGCGACCAACTCCCTCTTGCAGAACATGTTCCGGTTGCGCTCGCTCTCCATTCGTTTTAACGCTGGTCCCAATCCACTCGATGCTCACCGCGTCACTCGCATACTGTCTGCAGCCGCACCACGCCTGCGATCATGCGTCTTCCGGGATCCGCATTATATCTACGACTACAGCACTCTTGCGCGCGCTCATTTCTCCGTTCCTCCTGTCTTTGACCAACATGCACCTCTCCTCACGACCGTCAAGGTGACCGGTCGATTCGATACATTCTTGACCTGCGGCGGTGCGTTCAACAACGTCCGCCAACTAGTGTTGCATCCCGAGCGTCAGATACTCGACCTCCCGCACTTGCTGAAAGCCACTCCTGCTCTCGAGACCCTCGGTATATATTGTTCTAAGAGTCTGGCTATACACGCAACGTCGGCAAACGCACTGGGCATTGCCACTTCACGTCACTTGGCCGAGTTGTGGGTGCACATCCCGCGCCTTCGCTCAATGCTTTCGATCCTGCGCAGCATCAACTTGGCGAATCTCAAGCGAACTTGCGTTGCGATAGTGGCCGTCGACTCATACGCCATCGATGCACAGGATACAGGTCGCGCGTTACGTTCTATAGCTGAACTCTACTTCGGAGCTGATACCGCGCTGGAAGCACACGTTCGCATCAAGGCTCCCGCAGAAGACGGCCCCAACCTGGCGCAATATGTCGTACTGCTTCTCCGCCAAGCCGTTCTGCCTAGCGTCGAGCGCGAGCTGGTAGTTCACGCCATCCCGATTGATGCACTCGCGACCATCCTGCCGGTCGTCCGCCGTCTCATTTTGGACACACTCTCGCCCTTCACGGTGAACCGCATGACGCATCTGTTTAAAACGCTTGGAACCTGCGACGCAGTCGAGGAGCTTCAAGTACATGCTATCTGCGCACGATGGGCGATGGACATCTTGCGTCCCTTTGACGGCGGACGACGACCGATGTTTCCAAGCCTGGTACGACTTGGTTTCAACCGTGTCACCATTGAGCGGAAGGAGATACCGCCTCCGATTCTCATCAGTTCCAATTTGATCGACCCTCGCGACCTGCATCGTGTCAGTGTGTGCGAAGTGATATCTCAAACGCTCGCGTGGGACGTTCGAGCAATCGCCGGTGCAAGATCTATCCAACACGTAGATTTTGTTGGATGGAGGATCGCTGAGTGTGATCAAGCAAACCTGGTGGGCGAGATGGGACTGGCCGAACGAGTCACTGCGCGAGATTCAGGTAACGACATCGCACCCACGATGTGGCACAGGATGGACGAGCTGAGCGGATTCCTCAAGCTCCGCATGTAGAGTTTGGCGTGAAATAAATCCAAGAATTAAATGATGCCATTTTGAACCCATTTTGCCTGTGCTGGCGGGTGGGCAGGCTCAATCAACCTAGTGAGTAGCCTTCTATAAACTTTCAGGTACCTTGAATGCGCAAAACTCAGATGCACCTTGTAGAATTACTAAATTCAGCTCATTTATCACTCAATGCGGATTTTTATTTGCTCGAAAAGTCACTTCGGATATCCAGAGCGTGATATCCGAACTAAGCGTACAGCTTCCACGCACCGCGGTGTTATGCCCTGATTTTGTCCATCTGCTCGCGGAAATTACAGTCGGTGGTACACAACACTTGAGTGAAGTTACTGCGAGTCACGCATAAAACATTTAACTTCCTTTGAGAGAACATTTTCGTAGATGCCAGCAATGTGGAGGGCGGTGCGCATATGCACACCGTCCACGTGGTTGTGCAGAGGTAGAGATCAAACGATCGTCGCCTGGTTCGATGACCGAAAGTGAGACATACGATCGCGCTGTCCGATCTTAAAATAGACTGGGTGAGACAGAAAGACAGCCATATTTCGCAGCCGTAGATATATATGCAGGGAAGCAAGCCTGTGACGCGATACAGAAAAAAAACCTGAATTCTGGTGGGAGCCAATAGTTGTTACTACTTGGCAAGATGTGTCGCCTGTTACCGAGATACTCCACCCGAACGGAGCGGAGTTTGGTGCTGTTCTTGTTCTCTTAGATTCTGACCGCGTCCGTAGCATCTGCACCAGGCTCTGAAGGTCGACTCACATCATCTGCAGTACGTCTTTCGTACGCATCCTGCGCGCTACGTGCACATTGAAATCACTGTTTGCTGACTTCTGCTGGGTTATCTAAGCCCGGGACTCGTCTGCAGAGTCGACGCGCAGACTCTGGCCTACATTGGACGCAGCCTGCTCTGAAGTAAAGTGTACGATGGCTACACCTGGGCCGCGCGCAAACAAGAAAACGAGGAGTCGATTCAGTCTGAGCCTAGCGAAAGGCACGTCGCTGTTCTCGTTCAAGACTGCGCCTGGTCCGTCATCAGGTACCACGCAGCTTCGAGCAACGGCTAGCCAGAGTAAGCAGCTGCCACTAATATGTACCCACTTGTTTCAATGATCTGACTGTGCAACTTGTATAGGTGACGCAAGTGAGACATCCTCGTCACGTGACCACCTGTACCGTGCCCGCACGCTTTCACCGCCCGTCAGCGCCATCATTCACGCGACAGATTCGTCCCCCTTTTCCGTGAATTCGTCCGCCTCGCATCCTTCTCCACACCGCTCAAGCACACCACTCCGCACGCGGTCGCAGCGCGCGCACAGCAAGCGAGATGTGACGGGGTCACCAAGCAGTAGCGCATTCGACTTGTCAAGTATCGCGTTCGACCGAAAGGATATTCCCGTCGCGCTGGGTCACTCGAGTACAGACATCACCATGAGCTCACAGAGCACCATGCAGGCTCGCAACAGTGCCATAGGACACAAAGATGAGGACGATAAGAACGATGGACACTTGCTTGCGGCAATTGAGCAGCAGCTAAAGCGGCGCACAGGTCTGAGGAAGGTACCGGTGACGACGAGGACCCCAGTCTGCCTGGTATCGTTTTCAGAAGGCGTAGCCACCGGGACGACGAGAGAAGAACCAGCTGCACCAACGTCCTATGCAGCACCTCGTCTTTCTCCGAACAGTAAGCCCGCCGCGTCACCTGAGGTCGACCACGCCGTCGCATCGACGATTACGACCGCGCTCATTCCTATCGACGCCGCCAGCCATCCGGCTATACTCCGGCCTCTGAGCGCCAGCCAGTGCACTCTCAACGCTATCCGGTCCTCCCGCACAGCTGCATCCGGCGACTTTCTTTCGCCGAACTCAGCCCCGCCCTCGCTGTCTCCAGAGAGCATGTCGATCCGTTCAAGTTACAGCGCGCAGTCTGCCCAGCTTGTCACGGTTTCTGCGTCGTCCAGAAAGATGGTATCAGACAGGCAGGAGCGGGAGCAGGGACAAGGACACGGCTACGACTACGACAAGGTCGTACAGAGCAGCCCGTGGACGACGGCTGGTGTTGGGCGTACGATGCCGCGGTCGAACACGATCGGAGAGCTTGGCGAGGTGTTGCGGTCAGTTCAACTCGCTCTCTCACTTTTAACGTTGTTTCGGGGGACTAATGATGCTTTTCTCGATCTGCTAGACGTGTCAAGTCTTCGTCAACGTCAGTACGTCGTCCACCAGTCACGTCATTTGGCCTAGACACCACTTCTCGCTCTCCCCTTCCGAGGACAGACGTGATAAGGTTCGTCCCCACGTGCTCCCACCATTGTGTTTTAGCTTATCAGCTTTCCAGACCATGTACCGACAACACGGTCGGCCTAGCGGAATCTGCCACAATGTCGCGTTGCAATGTCGACCCGCGAACTTCATCTACGTCGGGATCCACGGCTACATTTACTCGCAACGCTTCAGAGAAAAGCGTCTTCGCTCTCGGCATTCCATCTTCATGCGGCGCACGATGCACCAGCCCTGCTGTGTGGCCATCCGAATCTGAATTCGGGACGAAGACGTCCAGGAGTGCCAACGTGGCGCGGCGGTTAGCGCAATCTCATCCGTCGAGTCAGGCCTGGGCCGTGCCGCAGCTCCCGTGGACCCGGAACGACGCTGCTTCCACGCGTACTTCGAGCTCAACGTCTTTCGGCCAGAACATGTGTATGGTCGGTCCCGGCCGCGAGAGCGCGACGTGGCAAGGTCACATCAACCACGCGCCCCTGTGCGGCTCTTCGCCATCTCGCTCCAGCGACATCGTAGGAAGCGAAAGAAAACGCCACGAAGAGGAACTTGGGAGGATTGTGGCAACGCATGCGCGCGAGACGAGTGTACTTCTATCAGCACTTGCGGACGCACAGGGCCGCATGGGCGGCGTGTACCGGCATGAGTACGATGCGCTGCGAGCCGAATGCGAGTCACTCCGCACCCTAAACGAATCGGCAAACGTGGAGCGCGACAAAGTGGTCCGGGCTCAGAAGATACTCGCGGATGAGTACGAAGGACTACGTTTTGCGCACGAGGCGTCTTCGCAAGCACACGCCAAATTAGATGGAATGCACCAGACACTGTACGATCAACACCAAACACTCATCGCCTCGCACCAGGGTCTCAGAATCCAGCTGCATGCCATGCAAGCTGCTCGACAGAAGCACGAGTCTCAAGCCGAAGCGGATCTCGACGCACTGTCAGAAGCCTACGATGCGCTGTCGTCTTCACACGCGCAACTCGATGCGTCTCATACAGCCCTGACGGCCGAGTTCAAAGATCTTGCGGTTGTGTATGAACGGCTGGAGCAAGAGCATGCAGAGCTGCGCGAAGCGCATGAAGGTCTCGTTCGGGGCTATAGTGCGCTTGTGAAGGTTCATGAGCGGGCGTCGGCAGGCGATGAAGTCGGCAGAATGCGGCAGGATCTCGAGGATGCAGTGACGGCGGCGCGAGTTCTCCGAGAAGAGAATGCGGAGCTAAGGGTGCGCGCGCGAGAGGCTGGGAGCCGTGCACGGCTGGAGGAGAGCGGGGAAGAAGCAGATGTGTCTTGCGACGAGGATATCGTCGAACGCGCTGCGGCGATTGGATGCGAGTACAGCAGTGTTTCGTCGGGGCTCGGATCAAAATCGAGATCAGAACCAGGACGACGCACGACTTTGGCAGCCAATCGGAATGAGCTGTACGGGCCGGGTCTCGGAGTATGCGGGACGAGGAGGTCGACGAAGCAACTTCGGCTCGTAAGCGGAGCGACGACAGTGCGGATGGGAAGCGGAAGCGAACGCAGTGCTGACTTTTGTGATCGCGACTCGACTCGGACGTATCATTCTGCTGATGCCAGCATTGGCCGCGATGCGCTCGATCCATCACAGGCTCGGTCAGTAGCTCTTCAAGCACACGACCCGCCTCGGAGCGACTTGCCGACGAACCTTGATTTTGCGATGGATTCCGAGGCTGAGGACCGCTTCGGACCGCACAACGGCACGTTTGGAGGCAACTGCCAACAGTACCTTCATTCATCTCGTGCGTCAGAGGATATACATGCGAGACAACTCAGCAGCCAAGTCTTTGGTCTGCTTCAGCCCTCAGAAGACCCGAGCTTTGCGATTCCGACCGAGGCGGACGGTATGTCGCTCCTGGTGATGCAGAGTGCACAGCTGTACGAGACGTCAGATGGTGGTGCGGGAACGGAGACGGATAGCGAGACGGGCGTGATGCTGTCATTTGGCGCGGGTTCGGCGCGCTGAACAGGTTGTTTCGGAACGGCGACAGAAATCACTCTATTTGCTCGGCTCATCTCGTCGCGATACTCTCTTTTCCTCGTCCCTCGTCCCTCTCACTCTCTGACTAATTCACTGTCGTCATGGGCTACTCTCTCATTGTGTCTAATCTTTTGTTTTGTTTTGTTTTGTCACATCATTTCCTCCATACTCGTCTCTATCATGTCATTGTCGATAACTGTCATATCCTCCTCGGACGTTTAGCTCTCGTGACCCTGTAACCCTCCCTTCCGCCTCGATTTGTACTGCTCGTTTACATGAGCTTCAGTTATACATGGCCCTGTCAATTTGTCGAGAGTGACGCACACGCACACACAGATACTTTCTGGGAGATAATATTCCCAAGAAAGAGCTCTGAGAGTAAATGGGGACTGAGGATAATGTTGCTGCATGGAACTTCCTGATACTATGCCGTAAAACAATGCATCAATCGTGCCGAAATAATGCTCTCGTTGTGCACCTTTGCGTGATGCAGACTGGATGCAGATCAGCTCGATCGCTGCATAGAGCCAAGAAGATGCACATATTGGTATAAGAGAGCCATGAACCAAGTCAGCGAGTCTGTTCAGGACGAGCTGACCACTCTCATCATCTGCTATGCTGCCGTCGACACCCAGGCTAGCCAAGATACAGCACTGAAGAGGTCGAAACGCATGCAGCCAAGTTGTTCCCGATCGATCCGTCGTTCTGCTGTACACTTGGCTGGTCACGAGTACAGCATGCATGGATGTCCACGAGCATCTGGACCGCATCGTGTGGTTGTGGAACTACAAACGAGGCGGGGTACAGCCAAGATGGAGAAGAAGTCGTATCGAGTTCCTGGAGCTGTGAGACGGACCGGGGATGGTACATATAAAAATGTCCATGCTGAGCCTGGAACCGATGCGAACGAGCACGCCTGGCGGACTGATGTAGGAAACACGAGACTGCTGTGGGTTGACCAACTTCAGGCATGTCGAATGGTCACGATGATGGGTTAGGGTATGAGAGAGGTGTAGGGCGAGAAGGAAGGTCAAGGGGGCAAGAATTCGGTGGTGAATGGTAGCATATGACGAGGGAAGCGATTGGGCGAGCCGAGTCTTAGTCGGTGTTGGGATCATGGAATGCTCTTGGATCTCAGCATATGAGTATTTCACACAGCCTCTCGAGAAAACGCGAGTGTTTGTCGAAGGACGACAGTAGGATACAAGGAACATCTGAAACATCTCGCTCTATGAAAATGAGTGAGTCATACGGTTTGGTCGCAATCTACGTGGTAGAGGTGCAGAAGTGTCCGTTCGGAGCTTGATGGCATCTGGACGCGCTACTTCGCGGTTCGAATTTGATCCGAGTGAAGAGGTGCTTTGACGTGCAGAGACGGCTGGCAGAGAGCTATTGCGAGATTGGATGTATTTGTTCACCGGCGACTGAGGACGGACGATGCAGCTGCCGAATGGACGGGAGTGTTGAGGGATTTTGCTGAGGATTCCACAAGGCAGGATTGATTGGCGAATGAATCGATAGTTGCAGGTTGCGAGTTGGAGGTTTGTGTGGCAAAGTGACAGGTGCAGATCGGCATTCGGCACGAGGGACCGCTGACGAAAGTTACGCCGATGTTGATCTCTGCGTCTCAACTCGCCGATCTGAGTTACGAGCACGAGCACTGCTTCAGCAAACCGAACGGCATCAAATATATGCATTACCCGAATTCATGTGAGCGTGATCACAATGATCACGCGAGTTAGCTCTCTGAATACGCGCCGTGAGTCGCCACCGTCAATAGACTCAAACACCCGCGAGACTACAGAATGGAAGACTGAAAGTAGCTGCTGTGGCAGAGTTGGCTTACGACGGGACATGTCGAGATGTACCGGGGCAAGAGGACAAGACGTGTTGGCTGCCGCTCGTTTCCGAATATGGTTGGACAATGTAGCCCAGTCCGCGTAGCAGGTCATGTCGCAACCCAATAAACTATATGGCGCAGCATAAAACGCATTACTTCCAGCTATTCGACTTGAATCCTGTAGGATGCCTCACATGAACTGTATCTGCACGTGGCCGCCGTTCGGAGGCTTAATCTCGCCATGAACTCTCCCGCAAAATCCGAATTTTATGGATTTAGAATGAAATCGCTCCACTCTGAGAGGATTTATTGCAATTAATTATCCGGCTAACTGAAGATAAATAACAAATGCTTTACATCATTTATCAATGTTGAACTGGCCTTGGGCCACTGGCTGACCACCAGAAAATTACTGCGCACACGTCATTGCGTCATGGGGCTCGCAATTCCAGAAATTGAATCATTTATTTACCGACATGGCTTTACCCCTGGAGACTAATTCAACCTTAATCGACGTGGTGACAGTCCACGCGGAAGAGAATGTGCTTCCGGTACCCCGCGCTTGTTCTCATCCCCGCCACCCGATCGATCTCAAAGAAGAATGAAGAATTCTCCGAGGCTTACTCTCGCTTTTTTGAACGAAGACATTCTGGATATGATCGCTGGACTCGTGCTCGAGGACGCGCTCACAGCGTGGCCGAGTAACGACCATTTCTTATGCGCTGTTCGCCTGTCGCACGTCTGCCGCCGCTTGCGCACGATCTTAATTGGCCGGCCAATCTTTTGGAACCGTCTTTACATCAGTTTGGAAGTCCCTGGAGTGGTGTTTGACGTGATCCTGGCGCGTTCCAACCAGGCGCAACTCTACATCTTTGCACTGGACCCAGTGTGTCTACGCCTCATCCGACCCACAAGCTCGACTTGGTATAATCAACTTCAATGGCGCAAAAGTGCGACCGCATTTCTAGATCATCGCTCTCGCATCTGCGAATTAGAGATACACGGGCAAAACGGAGAGACTGGGGAGCTCGGGCTCGCCGACGCACTCGCACCGTATAATCTCGCCCAACAGAATGGCGCGCGATCGTACTCGCTTCGCCGTATGGCGCTTCATGATATCAACAGCAGGTCCCTTCTTCGGCTCGCAGGTCCCAACATCATCGAACTTTCGTTGACAGGACACATGTTGGTCGATGGCCGAGTGTTCGTGAGGGCCCTTGCCTCCATGACCAATCTCAGGAGGCTTGCACTCGACACCATTTATCTCGCACCGCTTCCCGACTGGAGCGATCAACTGGTCGCCTGCAACCACGGGGCTGGCTTGGAATTCATTATGCTCGGCTGGGCGGGACACACTCGCGCGCCGTCCGATCTTACAGACTTTCGCGATCTCGTGCTCAAATGTCTTCCGAGAGCGCTGAACAGTGCACAGGAGGTTCGCTTCGAGTTTCGACACAATCATGCTTGGACAAACGTGGCGTTTGACCTTCTTGCACTCGTAGAGCTCAGCTCCGATTGCGACTCCTCCGTGCTCGAGATCGACGGAGAGGCTAACAGATACACGCACCGATCATTCAAAGGTCGCGTTTGTATCTTGTCGACGCCGAGCCTGCGGGAGGCTACAGCAACGAGGTTTCATAGCGAAGTGGTTTCTTCTGCGACCACCTTACGTCTGATTTGCGACGGAGGTAACCTCAGCTTATTGGATAGCCGTGTGCTCGCCCCGTGGGAGCGCTCAGGTATCGTCAGCAATACTCAGAATCTGGATATCGTTTTCGAAATCCCAGACCTGGTCGACTATACAATGCTTTCCGCCGTGTTCAGCCGCACGATTCTTATGCCCGAGCTTCGCAGCGTTTATTTCCGACTGTCATCAGAGGGAGAAGCTGCTTTCATCGAGACCGCAGAGCGACTAGCATTAGCACCAATCTGCGTCGAGCTCTTGAAGTGTTTTCACTTCCCAGCACGAGCACGCCAGTTCTTCGCGGGGCCACCCGAGATCACGGAAGCCATTTGGGCGGCTTCTGACGGAGAATACCATTTTTCAAGCAGGTACGATGACCATCCACTCGCGGATAAGCTCGCGTAGGATGAAGAGGGAAGCGGTATTTGAACGCACGAGCTTGAATGTTTTTTGACCTTGAGCGCGCGTCGTGTAATATTTGTTGAATGAATGAATAACTGCTACCATGACTGCGCTTCATTGACGCGATGGACGAGACTACGAACTCGACACATGCCTGTGTCCCTTCATATGACCGTCATGACCTTCATGAACATCCTGATCCTTGTGCGCATCCTGTGATGGCGCGACACAATAACCTAAAGCCTCATCATGGGAACTCGATTCACCAATTCACAGAGTACGTCGCAAATGTTACAACGGTCTAGGCGATAGGTTAGACCCGTCAGGACTCTCTATCTCGCAAAAAGTCTAAAATAGGTGGGTGACGTGGGGGCTGTCCGTCGTCCACGTGGAACACAATACGTTTCCGGCAATCCCGCGCTTGTCTCCCTTCACCTTCTCGCCGCGAGCACTAATCGATTTTGGAGAAATGTGCAGCTCCGTAAAGCCCACTCTCCCAGTCCTAAATGACGATATTTTGGACATGATATCCGCCTGCACGCTCGAGGATGCACTCAATACCTGGCCAAGCAACGACCATTTTACCTGCGCCGTTCGCCTATCAAGCGTGTTCCGCCGCCTGCGCACGATCATAATAACTCGGCCCGTTTTTTGGAACCGCCTTTTCATTAATCTCAAAGTTCGCGGGGAGGCTTTCGATACGATTCTAGCTCGCTCGAAGCAAGCACAGCTCTACGTCTTTGTATTGGACCCAGTTTGTCTCCAACTGGTCCGACCGACACTTTCAGCTGCGAACCATCACGCTCAGTGGTGCAGTAGCGCACTCGCGTTCTTGAATCACTGCTCGCGCATTCGTGAACTGGAAATACACGGACAAAACGGAGAACAAGGGGAGCTCAGGCTCGCTGACGTGCTAGGGCCATTGGACCTCGCCCAACAGATCGCCGCACGATCGCATTCTCTTCTTCGTCTGGCGCTTCACGACATCAGCGGCATAACCTTGCTATGTATCGCCGGGCCTAACGTCGTTGAACTATCTTTGACGGGGCACATGTTGGTCGATCGGCGAGTGCTGGAGAGGGCGCTCGTCGAGATGGCCAGTCTCACGCGTCTCACACTTGACTCCGTTTACTTTGCACCGCCGCTCGGCAGTTGTAATCGAGTGGCCGCATACAACCGCGGAGCCGATTTGGAGTACTTGCGGCTGGGCTGGACGGGCCGCAATCACTCGCTATCCAATTTGAGGGAATTCTGCATTTTCGTGATGTCATGTCTTCCGGGCGCTCTTGCGAGCGCAAAGGAGGCTCACTTTGACTTTCGGCACAGCCAGGCCTGGACAAACGCGGCCATTCCCCTCATTGAGCTCATGAAACTCGACGCAGGCGAAGGTCCTTCGACTCTGGAAATCGACGGCGATGCAAATACGTACACATTTTACTCCCCACAAGGTCGCATCTGCGTCAGGTCAACACCATCTCTGCGCGACACCACGGCTGGCATATTTCATCGGGCGGTGACCTCGGCTGCAAAACATGTGACTCTGACTTGTAACGGAGGTCGCCTCGACCTGTTGGACGACACTGTTCTCGCTCCGTGGGAGCGCTCTGGCGCCATTAATAATGCCACAAGTCTCAAACTTGTCCTCGAGGTTCCGGAAAGCATCGACTATACGACGCTCGCCGTGTCACTTTTTCGCAGGATTCCCATGCCCAAACTTCGCGAGATTCACTTCTGGCTGTCTGAGGAGGAGGATGGGGGTTTCTATGCTGATAGCGCACTGAAGCTGGTGATGGCACCAGTCTGCGTCGAACTGCTTAGGTGCTTTGATTTCCCTGTGGAGGTACAACAGGTTTTTTCGGGACCAACTTTTATTGCCGATGCGATCGAAACAGTTTCCGATGGAGAGTTCTATTTCTCAAACACGAGGCAGAATTAAACATCCAGAATGAAGGAGGAGGCCTTACTCACCACGTCTAACGGGTTGTGTGGCTCTGTTATTTCTGGTCTTTGTGTGGCTCGGCTTCCCGTCATCATAGATATAGACGCTACCTCTGACTGCACTCTTGGGTCTCTCCCTTACTCGTACAACGCGGAATCACCGCCCGCAAGCTATACATGCGTACACTTCATTTCGCAACAAGAGGCAAATATTGCGGTTGACATCAGCGAGAAAGGCTATATAAAGCGTGTTTTGTGGTAGTCCCATGCTACTACGGTGACTTTGACCTGGTTCTGCGACTCTGAGTAGTCGGGAATCCGCTCAGGCTCACACCTAGCGTCTCGACCCATCCTGGCCAATGGCGTCCTCCTCCTTCTTCACTCACAATAAGTCTTGTGATGAATGTTCGCAGCTGTTGAGGGTCCGTTGCGCTCCAATGCCGATGCCGATTTAAGGTAGAGAACCGAAGATGTAATGCGATGTAAATGAAGAAGCAATGTATCTGTAACTGTGTGCATCACGTATTCTGAGCAGATCCTGATCGAAGGCCCCAGGAAGTTGACGCATACGGCAATGCCACGCTAGTGGCCCGATACGTGGGACACGTGTACAACAATGGCGACAACTGTCCATTCGAAGCACGAGATGAGCAGCTAAATAGACAATTTGGCTGGAAGAAACTGTGACATGGATGAAGGCAAAAGATGACAAGGTTGCGAGCGCCCGCGTCGGCGGCCTCCCGACTGTTTAGCAAAACATTCCTTCCCGCCACCTCAGACCGGTCAAACAAGGAGACTGAACAAATTCCAAACATGTCACGAGCAAGGCGTATTGAAATTCGTGTGGAACATGGATTACGGCTGTGTTGACATCAACCCCTGGACCGGCGATCGTGCTCTACTTTGTGCTGCAGGTGAACGATGCTCTATCGTACACCCGATTATATAGAACTGCGAATTGGCAGCGAAGAGTTATACGGCGCAGGGGAAGCGAACGGGAATGTGGTGAGGTCTGCAACAGAAGCGGGTGGCGATGACAAAACACAACACCGGGTGCGGAAACAGAGTTTGGGCGGTCGTCTATCGAAGCATGTTCATATGCGCAGAAATGGGTGGGATGACCGATGCAGGGTAACATATCAGTGCCTTTATAGCAAAGCTTATCGGGATTGGGTGCAACAAGACAGCAGGAAAGCGGATGGGGAGCAGGCGGAAGAAGCAAGGCGAGGTGGGATCTCAGAACCCCGCAAGCACAGTAGGCTGCTCTACGAAGAGCCTCGCGGCGTTGAAGTCCGTTGGGCTGGACGGTGTGCAGTCCGTCTACGGCGAAGAAATGCGGTGCAAGGAGAGATCGACAGGCTTGCCAGTGAGGAACGCGTGACGCTGCAATACGCGATCCATTTCATCGTCCTCGGCCTCTGAGTAAAGGGTGGAGGAATAGTCGCATTATACACGACCGCGGATGCAATGATTCACATCATAAGGCCCGCCAGGCCAGTAGGTCGCGCTCAGAACCAGTAGACGGAGATACCGCTGACCTGACCTGACGTTCAAGTTTGCTTCTGTTCGCTGCCGTGGCAACACCGCGGGTGGCGCCATTGCGTATTCCTGGGACCGTGTCTTGTAGATAACTTGAACGACTGCACGCAACAGACCACGCGCGCACAGACTGAAGTATACCTGGGATCAGATTTGAGTGGTTGAGCAAGCGACAACGGCTGGCGAGAATCATTACGCGGAGAACAGGAGAAAGAGGTGCGGAGCCCAGCGTTCCACCGGTACGCTCGCATCCAGCTGCACCCGGTTGATCCCGCATCGCTCGCTCTTTATATCCACGCACTATTTGCTCACTCACCCTCCCTATAGGTGACCTGTAGGATGTAATGATATTGAGCTAGTCAGGCACCTGTATATTAAAAGATGAAAGGGAGGAGGGGGGTCTAATGATCCGCGGTTTGGCCGAATATTATATAAGCTTTTTTCATTGGCTGGCCAAGCGTGCTCGGCGTTTCGACGCCCTGGCCTGCGGCTGTCAGGCTGTCAACGCGGGTCATCCCGGTGCACTAATCCGAGTTCAACGACCAGCAAGAGCAAAAGCACGGGTGATTATGCACGAGTGATGGAGGGGGACGGGGCAATATATTAGGTTGATACAGTCTGAGTCATCGCTAGTGCAAAGGAACGGGGTTCATAGTCGAAGAGACCGGGTAGGGTGGAAGTTCAAAGACGATGTGAGGAAGTGTTCAGGAGATTAAAGAGACGAGCCTGTAGCGAGTAGGCTGAACGAGCCAGAGTGTGTCGTAGTAAGGTGGATCAGGATTTACTATGGAGGTGGGTTTAGAGTTAGCAGGTTCTAGCGGGTTCATGGTCTCTAGAGAGGGTCGTGAACAAGTAAGACCTTCACAGCTTGAAAACTAAAAGCTACGTCTCATAATAACAGAACGTGATTTGAAAGCTAATCTGATGGTGACTTCAATGGGGAAGCAAAGATTGTGGGTTCCAGGCACCCCGCGGGATGGTGCAAGGAGTTCGGGAGAGACAGAGAAGGAGAGTGAACCTGAAACAGGTTGGAGCGGGTTGGATAGAATCGGGTCTACAAAAACATGTGATGAAGGCCCAACAGTCTTTGTTCCCATGATCAGTCTCTCGATTTAATGATGACCTGTAATCCACAGGCTGCGTAACAGAGCCGCGAAGCGGGTTATAGCCGTGACCATATACGGTATCTCTGGGTTCTGAGTCGCCTGACTTCGGTAAATATCACGGACTGCTGCTGGATTCAACCTTCCAGCCGGGTTTCCAGTGTTAACTGATTTCCCGTATATTTATGACAGCCTTGCGCAAATAATTCGAATAAGTGTATTCAGTGTCATGATATGTAACTTGGACGGTGAGGTGGGTCGTGTCCAATGTGTCGGGAGGTAATGCAGTTCGCGGCAAGGGCACAAACTTCATGCTGTCCCGACGGTATATAACTTAATGCATGAATCCGCATTCATTTACGTATTTTGAGGACACCCGTACTGACCTCCCACGCAAATAAAACGGCGAGGTCCGCCTCAATTTGAAGCCGGCTATGACACAAAGATGTAAGTGGCAGGCAACACAAACTGAGGATATAAAACGAAATCGAGCGCACTCCGTCTTGATGGATCTTTTGAGAACAAGCTTACGTCCGCGCAGATTGCGTTCAGACCTTGATCATAGTACAGGGTACTGTATTTATGCGAGTCTCTCGTAAGTAAATCTTTGTCATTGTGGTTTTTCCTTCCTGCTCCCTCAGGCTACTACAGGCGCCATTAGCAAACAGGGGCGCCAAAATAAAGGCTTTCCGGACGATTTAAATGAAAACCGTTATTTCCGGGCTAGCCATGAGCCTATGACGTGTAAAGTGTGAGCAATGATTGATTGACACCAAGTGAAAAGATCATGCGCACCCAGTCTCAGTTGATCTTTTGATAATCAGATGATGCATACATACGTTGAACAGCTTTAGCTGCTCTTCTTAGCATTTTGAGGCTTCAGAACTGAGCGGTAACTTGATAATTAGCGGGCCGATAGTATTAGTAGTAGCGATCTGTAGAGAGATGGCAAGGAGCGGTGAACTGGGATATGTGACTGGTGGCCTTGGCATTGGCGTGATCTGACAATGTCGTTTCTGACAGTGGTAGGAGCCTCTTGAACGTAGCAGCGCGTGTTGAGGCTGGGAGACAACTATAGTCCAGTCAGCCACGTACACGTCAAAGAATAATGAGAGGGCCTCGCCTGGAAATCATAGATCCGATTATCCAGATCACTGGTGCAGCTGAGAGCTCTGAGCCTGGGATGTGCACGATAATGCCCGCAACTGTAGCTGACTGGAGGCCGCAGAGAATGAGCTCACGATCCTCCTTTTTGGTGACACGTACGTGCACGCGTCTATGAGGTTCATGTGAAGCTCGAACGCTCAGGGTCCGATATGGCACAGTCGTCTCCGGAATGGCGCTAAAGATTGGCGACGGGACAGCATCAGATGTATACATTGAGCTGCTGCCCACTTGAGCCATATTTATGACTTGAATAGCCTTCCAAGCCTCGCGACTGGGAATCGCATCGCGCAGCCTAACGAGAGGGCCTGGCTTAGTCCAGCGAATATTGACCCTGCGTACGGCCGGTCCAAACTCTGGCGATCCAGCACCCGCGATCCAGCTAGAGAGCTGGAGATTGATTGTTGTGAGGTCCCGCAATACGACCATTCGACTGCGCGCCGTGATTCATCTTCATCCACGGATTGGAAAATCCGTGAAACGAAGGCATCCAGGTTGGAAATCAGTTGGCGAGGCAGAGGAGACGTGCTACCGGTCATGGTGAGATGCTGCTGGGCAGGAGGAAAAGGCGTGTTCCGTGCCGCTCATTGCCGAACATGGGTGGGACTGTTAGTACAGCCTCCTGTTAACACTGTCGGACTCCGAATCACCAATATGACAATCAAACTGGGGCAGCAACAAACGACTTCAAAATTCATTCATACGACATTGTCTACAGCCGTGTCTACTCCTCGAGAGGTTGTTCTTGATTGTAACAATCACGTGGATGATGCGACCCTCGTCTCTCGGCTTTTGAGGGAGAAAATGCCATCTGGAGACGCAACCCTAGACGTCGCAGGCGACGATATTGTATTCGCCATGGCCTTTGATGACGGTCGGAGGCGCGTGTTCACAGGCCTAGTCATGCCTCCCAGGTCAACGTGGCTTTTATTCAGTCAGGCGACCGCCATCAATGTCCGGTGCGACGTCTCGAAACGAGGGTTCGAGTTCTTTGCGACCTTCTGCATGCTGGCCGAATGTTCACTTCCAAGCGTCCGCACCATGACGGTGGACGTGCACATGGCCCAGG
>Ga0247815_10001324_pt1 | contig 19086 bp, 15 predicted proteins | sample UWRJL194509B1_FD_181014 | JGI IMG/M metagenome (GOLD analysis project Ga0247815, IMG submission 181014) | Plant litter microbial communities from Arlington Agricultural Research Station in Wisconsin, United States - UWRJ-L194-509B-1 | ecosystem: Environmental > Terrestrial > Plant litter >...
TTCTGTTTTTTTCTCACCACAAGCTGCAACAGTTAAAGAGAAAGCTAAGGCTACGAAGCCAAGTACGAATGCATTTTTCATATGAATATGGATAAATTTATGTTTTGTTTTGTACCTCTTAATGTACTTTAATCGAAAAGGTAACCCGCAAAATAAAATTTATTTATAAAAAAATAATTCATTGTAACTCCGTGCGAAGCACTCAAACAGTAAATAACTGGAAACCAACAAATATCATTATGGATAGCTTTAACTCCCTGAGCTATATTTTTAAAGCGCCGGGATTTCAAATTTGCCCGCAGCTGTGATAACCCCTGTCCTTTTGTTTTGGACCATTCCAATAACTTCCCACTTTGCAGGATTGTCATGCTGAGGAATTTTCATTACCACATCGCCGGACTTTAGCTCCTTCAACGGTTGTTTGGTCAGGGAACGCACAATCTGCACGTGCGAAAGGTTGCGGCCAGCATTTTCACCACGCCTTACATTTGTACTGCCATTTTTCTGTACAAGCGCAAAGAGAATTTCGTCGTTATCCTGCGTTTTAGCTGTTTGAAAATGAACCTTTATCAATCCTTCAGTGGAATTAGCGCTCAAAGATAACGAAGCGGCGTGTTTAACCTGAAGCTGTTCTTTAAAGGCTTTGCGAATGTCACTCTCATTGGAGCCAACAAATTCTTTGACACCGTTAACAACGAGCTGCGGCGTATAGACCTGTGAATTTAGCCAGGCGCTATACCGTTGTTGCCTTCTTGTGTAATCCGCACTACCAAATACATCCTTCCATCCCAGGTTATCAAAGTAATCTACATGATAACCTAAAACATAGACAGGCTTACCATTGGATTCTTTGTTTATCTGTTCAAGCAAACCTTCTGCAGGTGGGCAGCTGGAACAACCTTCGGATGTAAACAGTTCGAATACTACAAAACTGTTTCCCTGGGCAGGCTGTACCACTGGTTGATTTATCGCGGGCTTTGACCAGATAAATGCGGTAAACAGTACGCCTGCAATAATAATCATATTGGCTATGGCTAGTTTTTTTAATACTTTCATGACTTATTTTTATTGTTTCTATAACAAAATTACGGTGTTATCCTTATCAGATAATTCATAAATAGCCCAACCGGACAAATAAGGGGGAGAAACAGACATTGACCCGCTGAAGCAGACAGATCAATTAGCCACAACGCAAAGTCACAACCTTGCTGAGAAATTTGCAACAATTTAGAAGTATCTAAGCCGATAGGATGGCGGAGATCTTTTGGAAAAAGAATGCAATTCAAAAGTGTATACCCGACAGGGGTACACACTTTTTTTCTATGGAATTATTTTTTATGAGGAATTACTTTTTGGCTAAAACCAGGTCATCTTTAAAAATCTTATTGATGGCATTCTGAACTTTCGAGATATCAGCTTCAATTGTTTTTTTGACAGGCGCGTCAACAGCCGCCGCAAATTCTGCCGTTACAAAAATCTCAGTTGACTCGTTTACAACGCTGAGATCGAATGAGTGTTTCCCAAATTTAAATTGTGATTTGAGTTTATTTACTTCTTTTTTAGTAATCTTAACAAATTCATAGCTATTGCTCAATTGATCGAAGCAGTCTTTAACTGACTGAAATATCAACTGTGTTTCAACGTCTAAATCATTGATAATGATAATAGCATTTTTTAAGGCTGCTTTTAAGGTGGCATCGCCCTTCGCATTTTCATGTATGCCATCAAGGGTTTCCAATAAATCTTCGCTGAAGATGATATCTTTTTTATCGGTTATTGCAATCCCAGTTGAATTTCCACTGTTATCAAATAACTGTTCCAATCGGATGGTATCATTTCCATCTTTTACAACTGAGACGGTATTCGACTGTTTTTCAACTTTGGCATCAGCTATAGCGTTCTTCAACAGGTTTACAATGTATTCGAGAACCGGGTAAGTAGTGTTGTTCATTGTTATAATTTTTTGCAAAGGTAAGTCTTGCAAACGGAAAAACTATACTAACTGTTTTCATCAGTATATATTTTTTTTTATTGGTTATGAATCTATCATGAGCACATTCATTGCTTTTTGTAAGAAATATCCTTTAAATGGTTTTATTTATAGGAAATTTCTCCTGCAGGAGGAGGTGCAATTACAGAAGAGTTTATTGGAGCACCGCTAAATATCAGGTTTAAAACACCAGCTAAACGCACTCCAGCCTGTTCAACACGCTCCTGAACAATTGGAAGATGCGCTTCGTAATATTTGTCATCAATAGTATTGTTTTCCATCGTGTCAATTTCAGCGTAGAGTTTACTGCTAATTACGTAACTCTCCCATATCCACTTCATTAGCGGATCCTGTTGCCATTGTTTAAGTTGGCGCGGACGGACATGATCATACTTTTCGGCCACCTGCTCATAACTTAATCCCTGATGATCCAGAATCTTACTGTCCCAAACACTGTGCAGATTTGTTCCTTTACCTTTATAGTTCAGCTGGATTGTATTACCCCCCTGGTCTTCTGCCCTGCTAATATGCATCGGCTGATGGAGGTCTCCAACCAGGTGCACAATAAATTTGAGTGCTTTAATTTTTTCCTCCTTCGAAATCCCGGGCGCTAACAGATCCTGCTCACAACGTTGCAAAGCGGCGTATACGTTCTCCGTCCCCAAACCATTTACTTTTACTTGAAACTGCTTATAATTTAATCCTAAAGGCAGGTTCATGTAATGCCAGGGGGTAGTATATTTATATGCAGGTATAGCCCTGTAGTCATCGGCCCATGTACTTACCTCTGCGAGCGACTCAGTGCCTAAGAGATTTTGAACAGCTGCTTTTGCCTTGGGTGTTAAATGGTTCTCCGCAATTTTACCAACGGCACGGTGACCAATAAGGCCCCATGAAGCAAGAGTAAGGGAAGCCACTGCCGCGAACGCCAGTATTATATTTTTCTTCATTTGATTAGTTTAGAAAGCGAAGATAGCTGATGAATGTTAATTCAGGATTAACGATTGTCCCGTTCACCCATAATAATTGACACCTTCAGCACCTGCTGGAATTATTGATCTTTTATATATTTATAAACTGTTTTGTATCATTTGCCACGCAACAATTTATAAGAAATAATGGAGAAAACTAAGGCCACCACAATTGATGAGTACATTGCTGAATACCCGTCTGCTACCCAGACGCTATTATACGGACTGCGCGATCGTATCAGGGTGATAGTTCCTGATGCGGAAGAAAAAATATCTTATGGCGTGCCTACGTTTACTTTGGCTGGTAATCTTGTGCATTTCGCAGCCTATCAAAACCACATCGGTTTTTATCCGGGCGCTTCCGGCATCAAAAATTTCACACAAGAATTAGCTGGTTACCAGACATCAAAGGGTACAGTCCAGTTTCCTCTTAACCAGATCCTACCTTTTGAACTAATAGAGAAAATAGTACGGTTCAGGGTTCAGGAGAACCTGGAAAAAGCCAAAAACAGGAAAGTTTAAAAGCCTTCCTCTTCTACAAAATGTTCGGTAAAGCTATTAAAAGGCCTAATCTTTTATCCAGTAGCGGTTGGCTGCTGCTATAACGGCAAACTCTGCAGCGACGGTTTGTCCAATAGCAATCAGCATCATGGGATCCTGGGCATAAATGTCCCTCAGCTTATTTCTTACTTCTGCATCAGGTTGAGTGGCCTTGATGATCAGCCTCGCCATCTTTATAGCGAGTACACGTCCATCTTCGGGAGTTGCTGTTTTAAGGGTGTTACCTGGAATTAATTCTGACATAACGTTGAATTTAAATGATTTACCAACCAGACACCAACACCCGTGCCATATATTTAAGTGTTTGTATTATAGAACTATAACTATCATCAAAGCATTCTATCCCGCCCGATATTTCGCCATTTGAAGGGGAAGTATCGAAATACGATGAGGAAGTAATGAAATTACTTGCATTAATTCACATATCCATGATCGCCACTGCAAAATGCAAAAGCTAATTACCAATTTTATTGAAAATAACTGGCAGGTGATTGATCGATATATTCGAACAAGAACGTAAATTCACGATATATAGAAAGTTCTGATTTTGGATCAAATACGCATTTCACTGATTTACAGTAGTTTATTTTACGGCATATAAGTTGCAAACTGATATACGTAAGTTCATGCTGTATGTGCAGGATGAAATCAGGTAAGGACATTAAATAATTTTATAAATTCTTAAATCAAAAATTGAAAACTATGAGTACCATTAAAGTTAAAGACGGAACTGAGATTTACTACAAAGACTGGGGAACAGGACAACCAATTGTTTTTCATCACGGATGGCCGCTATCTGGTGATGACTGGGATGCACAAATGATGTTTTTTCTAAACGAAGGATACCGCGTGATTGCGCATGACCGCCGTGGTCATGGTAGATCAGGACAATCTTCTGAGGGTAATGACATGGATACGTATGTTGCTGACGTTGCTGAGCTAACCGAAGCGCTTGATTTGAAAGATGCGATACATATTGGTCACTCAACTGGTGGCGGCGAAGCAATCCGTTATGTTGCTCAGTATGGAAAAGGCCGTGTGGCAAAAGCAGTACTTATCAGTGCCGTAACGCCTATTATGGTTCAAAGTGATAGCAACCCAGAAGGGGTTCCAATGTCAGTTTTTGATGAAATACGTGAAGGTACAGCATTCCATAGGGCTCAATATTACCAGGATTTCCCAGCGGCTTTTTACGGATACAACCGTGAAGGCTCAAAACCATCTGAAGGTATACAAAAAAACTGGTGGCGCCAGGGAATGATGGGTTCGGTATTGGCACATACTAAAGGTATCAAAGCTTTTTCTGAAACAGATTTTACAGAAGACCTGAAAAGTGTAGAAATTCCGGTATTGGTATTGCATGGTGAGGATGACCAGATTGTTCCTTACGCAATTGCAGGTCCTAAAGCTGCTGCACTATTGCCAAATGGTAAATTGATTTCGTACCCGGGTTTCCCCCATGGAATGCCGACTACCGAAGCTGAAACCATCAACAAAGATATATTGGCTTTCCTTAAATCATAAGATCATCCATTCTCAGTTGATTTATAATTCTATAGTTCTGTAGACAAATAGATATCAATCAACAATCAGGTCAAACTTAAACTCCTTTGTTAAAAAGGTGTTTGGTTTGGCCTTTTAATTTACTCCTCATTATTATTTAGCTCTTGAGGCTCAACCCCTGGCTTGGCATAGGCCAGTCGCCTTAGTGGTTCGGTGGTATAATAGCTGTCCAGGCCCGCGAGTGTCACCGTACCGGCTTTTACTGGATCAATAAACCCATCGTCACCGATCAATGATTCGTCGGCAAGTACATGTGTTACTTCTCCGACAACAAGTGTGGTGCTGTTCATAGTCATCTCTATCAGTTCCTTCAGCTGAAGGCCAATTCTGACAGATGATTCTTTCACAAATGGGGCTTTGAAAGTTTCGGTATACATTTCGTTAAAACCGCATTCAGTAAATTCGGAAAAACCAGACGCATAACTCGCGCTGGTTTGGTGGGCTTGTTTGTAAAATTGTGGCAATACATTATTCAAAGTATACTGTCCTGTCAATTTTATATTTTTCAATGTATCATTATGTTCTCGCTCCGGCCTGATGATCAATCCGAAAAGAGGAGGATTAGAGCCCATATGAAAAACAGAACTAACAATGCAGAGATTGGTAGCACCCTCCTCACTTACTGTTCCCAATAGATTTACGGATTTATAGCCCGTTAAGCTGTTCGCCAGATTGATGCGGTAAAATTTTTCCATATCCAGGATCTGGTTGCTGTTAAGATCTGTCATAAGATTTTTTTGCTATCTGTTACTTTAATTTACTTGATAATTCTCAACATGATCATCTAAATTTTGTTTTAACGAGCTAAAATTCATTAAATCATTTTAAAAATATTGCGGGATAACCAGCAAACCAAACAATGGTTTTTGATAAAAAAACGTTGACAAAATTGCCAACGTTTTTTTATGTTATGAGGTAATAAGGTTTACCACAAAATAATCTTCTGACCTCACAGTTATTTATGGAGCAATTTCGACTATCGCTAAAACAGGCAGATGATCAGACGCATATCGTTCTGGAATCACTTCATGGCTAATTATTTTAAAATTACTTTTTCGCGGGAAGGCGATATGATCGATAGTGGATTTTGGATTTACTACAGGAATTGTAAAAGCACAATCAACACACGTTCTTATGAATTTGGTGTCCAGCAAATCTATCTCAGGAGAACCGGGACGCGCGTTTAGATCGCCCGCAAGAATAAACGGCATAGTTTGGAGATCTGTTAGCCTATTGATCTCCGCCATCTGCAGCATACGATTCACGCTGGCCTTCTGAGCATCTAAATGTGTATTTGCAAACAATATTTTCTTTCCATTTGGCATAGAAATCCTGGCAGTTGCAAGCACCCGAGGCTCCCCTTTGGTTGACATCTCCGTGGGTAGCTTGTAGGTCTTCATCTGACTAACCGGATATTTTGAAAGAATAGCCACTCCATAGTATCCACCATCATGGTCAATTGCTTTTGCAAAGTAAACCTTCATCCCCGTTTTCTCAGCGAGCAAAGCAGCTTCATTAATACGGCCAGAACGGATAGTCTCTACATCAATTTCCTGCAGTGCAACAAGGTCGGGATGTTGTCCGTTTATAGTTTTTGCAATACCGTCTACATCTATGAGACCAGGCTTTGATGGTGGGTTACAATGATGTACATTATAACTCATCACACGTAATTGAACTGGAACGCGATTAGTTGTTGATTTATCTGAAATTTTATTTGAACAGGCAGCAACCAGAACTATTCCGGTTACAATTACCATATACTTTAATACTCTCATAGTTTTACCACCCTGGATTTTGCCCCAATGCAGGGTTTCTTTGTAATTGGATCAATGGCACAGGCCATCTGTAGTGTTTAGGATCAACAAATTGTCTGCCGTTTTGCACAATGATAAATCCATTGGCATCCGAAGCGAGGTTAGCCACTTGTGATGGCACTGCGGCAAGAGATTTCTTCATACCTTTCACATCCGCGGCTAACAGGCCGCCTTGTTTCCAACGGATAATATCAAACCAACGTTGTCCCTCTCTTGCTAATTCGATGCGACGTTCCCTTCTCACTTCGGTTCTCAGATCCAAACCATTTGCCGCGATGTCAGTAAGAGTCATTCGTTTCATCCCAACCCTATCCCGCAGTTTATTGATAGTCAGATCGATATCAGCTTGCGTCAAAATCCCCTGTTCCAATCTTGCTTCAGCATAAGTTAGAAGGATTTCACCAAAGCGGAGCACATGAATGTCATTCTGATCTTTTGATACCTGGGATACCGTGCTTACTTCTACATATTTTGTATAATAATATCCTGTCGTGGTAACAGATCCTAATTTATCAGACACAAATTTAGGTGCAGTGAAAATTGCAGGATTGTTATTAGCCGGATTGCCGTCTTTTTTACCGCCCCATGTTCCGCCTGGCGCAAGAACTGTCATACGCATTCTTGGATCCCTGTTATCCCAAACGTGGGCATAAGTATCTTCTTTGTATAATGGAGATTTATCGATTGGCAGACCATCAATACACAAATATGCATCAACCAGGGCTTTAGTCGGATTGTAACGAGAACTTTGGTCTGGAACTTGTGATTCACGACTAATATTATGCATACTTACGTCTGATAAATGCAACCTGGCAATAATTGTTTCCTTATTTGCGCCTCCGGATAATTTACCCATGTAGGTAAAAAAATTATAATAGTCGACCGCTGGCTTCCCTGTAGTATATATTGAATAAACACCCAGATCCATCACTTCTTTCGCAGACTTTTCAGCTTCGGCCCAACGTTCATCATATAAAGCCATTCTTGCTCTAAGGCCCAACGCTGCACCACGACTTAATCGCCCTAATGTGCCGCCTGTTTGTGGTGCGGCCTGCATCATACCTGCCGCCTCCTGTAATTCTGCTAAAATAAAATCGACCACTTCTTTTCTTGAATTCCTTGGCCCATTCAGTTCGTCAACGTTCAACGGTTTGGTTACTAAAGGTACGTCACCAAAAAACGAGGTTAAGTTCATATACATATATGCCCTGATAGTTTTCGCTTCCCCTGCCATTTGTCTCTTTTTCACATCAGTAACAGCAATGGCTTTTTCGTAGTTTTGAAGGAACACATTACACTGCCTGATTCCGGCAAACTGCGTTCGCCATTCATCATTTACAGTAGCCAGGTCGACTCCAAAGTTTCCGCTTCCCAATATTCTGTAGTTGTCTGTGGTAGTGGAATTGATACTATTGTCTCCCATCTGATCCATCGCCACTGTATTGCTGGCTTTGATATTTGCATACAATGCGTTTACCGCCAGAGTAAGCTGTTCTTCTGTAGTCCAGAAAGTGTCATCAGAAATTGCATCAAGCGGCTGGCGGTCTAAAAAGTCCTTTCTGCATGAACTTAATCCAAGCAGAGTGATTAATGTAATGTATAGTATTTTATGTTTCATCTGAATATTATTATTTAAAATTTAGGTTTAAACCGAATACATAAGTTTTAACCTGTGGATAGAAACCTCCGCTGGTAACGGGTGATTCAGGGTCGTAACCGTAGAAGAAATTACTTTTGGTAAAAATGTTATCAGCAGAGGCATAAATACGCAAACGTCCAACACGACATTTTTGTGTAATTAGAGTCGGTAAGGTATAACCTACCTGGATATTCTTCACACGGAAATAGGACGCGTCTTCCAGCCATTTGGTGGAAAGACGTTGGCTATAAGAGTAACCATAGTTCAGCCTCGGGTAGCTTGCACCAGGATTGTCTGGCGTCCATCTGTCAAGGTGAATTTCCTGAGGGTTAGAGCTGTCATTTATGAAAGCATAGCGGGCGGCTCCACCAATATAGCCATTTACCTTGCCTACGCCTTGTAAAAAGACGGTGGCATCAAAACCCTTATAACCAACGTTGGCTGTGAAACCGTAAGTGTAACGCGGTATAGGACTTCCGATAATTTTTCTGTCGAGGTCTGGAGAAATTTTACCATCGCCATTCAAATCTTTATACATCAGATCACCCGGCATCATTGGAAAACTGGAATCATATGGAAAATTAGGTGTATATTTTTTTGTTGCTACATCATAACTATAGTCGGAGACCTGAGAAATACGATCAGCTACAAAACCATAAAATGCATCTATCGGACTACCGACAATCCTCACCTGGTCGCCATATGTTGGCGGAACATTTCCGAGGCTAACTACTTTGTTTTTTACATCTGACAGGTTAAACGAGAAACCGTAGTCAAAATCTTTAATTTTGTCTTTGTAAGACACTGCCAGCTCCCAACCTTTGTTTTGTACTTTTCCGGCGTTTTGTGGTGGGTAATCAGTACCCAATACATCAGGAAGTGGAACATTCAGCAAAATGTTTTTTGTGTCATTGATATAATATTCTGCGGTCAGGCCGAGACGTCCTTTCAGCATTACGACATCCAGACCTATGTTCTGTTTAATAACAGATTCCCAGGTGAGCAGTGAATTTGCAATACCACTTTGGCGGTATCCCACGGTTAATGCATTACCTATAGGTTCGGTAGCAATTGAACCTATGCTGGATAAGTAGGCAAAATCAGAACCTACTTTATCATTCCCCTGTGAGCCGTAGGATATTCTTAGTTTACCAGATTCTATAATTCCTTTTAATGGCTTAAAAAAATCTTCTTCAGAAAACAACCAGCCTGCCGACCCGGATAAGAACCAATTCCATCTCAGATCTGGTGCGAAACGCGATGACCCATCATATCTAAAGTTACCCTCAAGGAGGTAACGCTGACTATATGAATAGTTTACCCTACCAAATAATGACTGCAAAGCATTTTGACTGGCATCGGAGCTATTTAACTGATTCAGCGTACCCAGACCTATACTGCCCACATCTTGTGTAGGTAAGTTTGTACGGCTTGCAGAAAAACTCCTGCTGATGGTCTCTTCTGCCGATACTGCGGCAAATGCCTTAAGGTAATGTTTATCGTTAAACGTACGCTCAAACTCAACCATACCAATCCCCGTTTGATACAAATTAGTATAATCTACATTTTCAAACTTATTAGGATTGTTACTTTGATAAATCAGAGAGTTATCAAGTGGGCTGTAATAGTTTATCGTTTTAGAGAATATCTCACGTAAGGAATTAGATCTTACCAAACCATATTGACCCCGAAACCGCAAATAATCTGTAACATGCAAGGTCGCCTGGATATTACCTGTAAGCTCTTGGGAAGAAAATTTATTATAGCCGCCATCAGTAACTACGGCAATCGGGTTCCTTGAGCCACCAAGATAACCCCATCCGCCAGTGCTAAAACGAACCGGCACAAGTGGTGAAATAAGCTGTGCCACTGACAACGGGCCCGCCCCTGCCCCTATTGCCTCGTTTGAACCAGAATAGCCACGGTCAATATATCCGATGGTTGCATCCAATTCAAGCTTATCAAATAGCTTAGTAGTAATTCTGGATCTTACGTTATTCCTTTTTGAAAAGAAATTATCTCCAGTAATTAACCCTCCTTCTTTAAGGTAACCATATGATAGGTAGTAATTTACATTACTGCCACCTCCAGTTAGGTTTACATTGTGGTTTTGCTGAACTGCGCTTTTCTTATAGATTTCTGAAATCCAATCGGTATTTGCATAATAATTCTGGTCGGTTCCGTTTCTGGCGATATCGATCTGTTCCTGCGTATAAGTAGGATTGGCACCTGAGTTCACTTTCGCTTCGTTTAACAGCTCCATGTATTGTGCCGAGCCCAGATATTTAGGTAACGCCGTAGGTGTCTGAAAACCGAAATAATTATTATAAGAAATTACAGGCGCAGCATTATTTCTGCCCTTTTTTGTGGTAACCAGGATCACTCCATTTGCGCCACGCACACCGTATATTGAAGAAGAAGCCGCATCCTTTAATACAGAAACACTTTCCACATCTTCAGGATTGAGGATATTGATATCACCACTTGGGACCCCATCAATTACCAGTAACGGACTTGAATCGTTTAGGGTTCCTATTCCGCGAATCCTGATCTGCCCTCCGTTGACCCCAGGTAAGGCTGTCTGATTTTTAACTGTAACGCCCGCCATTTGGCCCTGCAAAGCGGAACCTAAAGACGTGACCGGCCTACGGCTCAAATCTGCCCCGTTTACTGTGCTTACCGCACCTGTCACGTTTACTTTTCTCTGTGTTCCATAACCCACTACCACCACTTCAGAAAGTAATTCATTTGCTTCTTTCAGCGTGATCTGATAGGTTAGTTGCGTACCGACCTGTACTGTGAAATCTTCGAAACCCAGCATCTTAACAATTAAGCGGTCGCCTGAATTTGCCTGAATAGAAAAATTACCGTTTTTATCCGTAGCCACTGTTTTACCTTCCTTTTCTGTAAATACACTTACACCTGGAAGCGGCATTCCTTTAACATCAGTTACCTGCCCTGATATCGTTAATCTAACTACCTTTTTTCGTTTTAAGATTACAGTATTATTGGTAAGTTCATAAGTGAGAGGCTGATTTTTAAAGCACTCATCCAGCGCCTGTCTTAAAGTTGCACCTTTTACTGCAATGGTTACCGGGGCCGCATCTGCCAACATCTGGTTGTTGAACAATATGTTACAATCAGACTGATCTTTGATTTTTATTAATACCGTTTCCATCGAAACGTTTCTCTCATTGAGGCTAATCTGCTGTGCGATTACAACAGCATTTACCTGCAGGCTGAGCAGCAATACACATAAAAATGTGAGTTTTATGCACCTGAGAAACCCGCAGTGCACTTTTGTTTTAAAATTCATCCTTAAGCTTTTGATTTTGGAGTTTATAATTTATTAATTGGTGTGTTTGATTATGGTTGGGTCAGGGTTACTTTCCTATTTTCAATTTTATAGTGCATAGTACCTGTCAGCTCCAGCATTTTGAGCACATCAGAGACATACTGATATTTGGAAATAGAACCTGTATAAGTAAGCGATTTATTATTCCTCTGATCGTCAACGGACACGTTATACCAACGGGCAAGCTTTCTTGAGATCGATGGTATATCATCATTGTTAAAGACGAAGCGTCCGTTTTTCCATGCCATGGCCTGTTCCAGATTGGCATTTTTCACTATGAATTTGTCGGCGCCATTTAATATTCCCTCCTGCCCTGGCTTAAGCACTTGCTGTCCTTTGCTATTGCTCAATTTTACAGATCCTTCCAGCAGCGTTGTTTTCACAACAGGCTCGTCATTGTATGCCATTATATTAAAATGGGTACCAAGTACTTCCACTTCCATTTTATTGAGTTTAACATGGAAAGGCATTTTAGCATTTTTTGCTACTTCAAAATATGCTTCCCCAGTAAGGGTAACTTCACGCTTGTGGCCTTTGAATTCTACAGGAAAGATTAAAGATGATTCTGCATTCAGCCAGACTCTGGTACCATCTGGCAGGGACAGATTGTACTGGCCGCCGCGAGGTACGACCAGCGTATTTAAAGCGATCTGGTCCGAGTTTCTTAATGCTTTACGCAATGGATCTGATGAATTCCCCGTCTCCTCATAAACAAGCTTGCCATCCGCAGTTTTTACAATATTAGTTTGTCCCTGTTTGGCTACCTGCCCATTTTTCGCAACGTTAATATCAATCTTTTCGCCACTGGCCAATATCAACAAAGCCTTATTTTTACCGGGAGCATGGTCAGTTTTGGCCACGGCAGGAATTTGAACATACAGATGATTTGCTGACCGAGGTGGCAAGGTAAAGAAATACGTTGCTGACAGGACGAACAATACAGCTGCCGCAACGGATAAACGTTTCCATATCCTGACCTTCTGCAACCTCTCTAATGATTGCGCATATTTTAGTAGGGAGAATTTGTTCCAGGCAGATAATTGCCGGTCGGCCGAATACCATTCATCAGAATAAGCGGTGGCTCCGGACGCTGCTTTCATACAGCGCGTCACATATTCAATATCAATTTCCATAGAAAGATATAGTTCGATGAGTTTTGCCTCTTCATCCACTAAATCTCCCTTGAAGTATTTCACAAGTGTTTCTTCACCCGGTCTTTCCATATATATTTATCTTTATATAGGAGATGCCAGGAAATGAAAAGAACAACTAGGTTGCGTGAAAACTTGATATTAAGCTAATATGAATTTAACTTTGAAGGGGGCTATTTCAATATTACCGTGCTGGAACCCACAAGAACGAGCATTGACAATGCTTCAGGATAATCATTAAATTGCTTCCGCATAAATTTTAATGAGGTTGTGATTTGGTTATTTACCGTATTTACAGATAAACCTTTTTCAAGCGCAATCTGCTTTTGGCTCATCCCCTGCTCACGGCTAAGTATAAAAATTTCACGTTGTTTTTCGGGCAATTGATTTAATGCAGCAGTATAACGTAGCTGTAGTTCTTTTAGCGAAAATTCAGGATGGTCAACAGAGCCGAGATTGTGGAGCGGAATCATGTCCATATCTTCTGTGACCAGCAATTTCTTACGATAGTGCCTTGCAATCTGGTTGCGCAGAATGCCGTATAGGTAATCTTCAAAATCTACTATAGCGTGCACACCAGATTTAAACTTCCAAATATTTAACAGAACATTTAGCGAAAGTTCTTCTGCGTCTTCCAAATTCTTTAATGACTTACATGAGAAAGTTACCAACCTGGGCAGATAAAAATCAAATACTTTTTTAAAAGCACGTTCATCTCCGCTTACCCAGTCTGCTAAGTGTTGCCCGATTAACTTATTCATCTGATGCTGCTTATTTTCTACGAAAGTAAACCCTTCGTATTAATTGAATGTTAGGCGATATGAATAACTTTAAAATCGCATGGATTATTTAAGATTTCCAAAACGATATTTCTCAACCTGCTCCTTGATCGCTTTACTGATTTGCAGAATCTGCTGCACCTTGTGGTATTCCACATGATCCGGGTGATCTATTTCTATTGCGTCGTTGTTGTAATTCTCGGCAGCATCTGATAAATGAGGATGATCCTCATCCAGAATATGGTAGCTGTTTTCCAAAATCTGCGTGGCATCGGCAAGGCTACCCTCTAGTTCTTTAAGGTGCTCATTTACAAGTGAAAAAGGAAAAAATGAGGCAATAATAGAGGATAACTGGTGACTTAATATCTCGAATTTATATAGGTGTTTTACTTCACCCTGGGCGTGTTTGGGTTCCAGCAGCATATTTTGTACGCCAGATGACAGTACCGCCAGTTTTGTATACACGTCCTTTCTGGCTAACTTAAACGAAGTCACATCGGCAGGGATGCCGTCGGACTGGTCATGAAGTATTCGCAGGTATCTTAGATTAGCTTTAATTACATCACTTAAATACATTGAATGTCTTGTTGCTTCCCAGGAAGGAAAAAGATAAGATGCCGCGAAAGCGATGCCGCAACCGATAAGCGTATCAAATACGCGCTGTGTTACAATAGAAGAATTATCATTGTATATGCTGAGGCAAATGATAACCATTGGTGTAAGAAACATCACGCTCAGTGTATAGTTCAGACGTAAGTATACAAAATATCCCAGCAGGAATAATGCTGCAAGTATCAATTGAACTGCAACATTTCCTACCGTAGCCAATAGCAGAATTCCAATTAAGACACCACCGAGTGTACCCTTAAGACGCTGGATATTTCTCTTTTTACTGTGGCCAAAACTCGGCTTTATAATGACGATTACTGTAAGTAAAATCCAATAACTGTAAAGACCGACGGGCAGAAGTGTGAAACAGAAGGCTACTATACAAGCCAGTGATAACCTAAAAGCGAACCTGAGGATGGGCGACTTCAATGTGAGGTGTGATTTTACCGCGTGAAGGTTCACCCCTTCTGCCGATGTAAACAATTTGTATGCAGGAAGGTCTGAAGGAAAGTCAATTTCTTCAAACTTGCTGGTCAAAGTGTTACTTACTTTTCTCAATCCGGCGTATATATCATCGATATTATCTGATAATTTCATCAGGATTGAAGAATACCCTTGGCCTCCAACTTTCAAAAATTCAGCTATTTGTTCCTTTAAATTCGCAATTTCCTCCAAAGCCGAATCGGCTGGTTTGACCCGTGATTTGGCAGATAACGCTAAACCAGGGGATCGCAGGTCCCTCGCTAAGCTGTCTATCACATTACCGATGGCTTCAAGCAGGCCGCTGCCTCTTAGGTTCTGCCTTAAGTTTTCATAATCATAATGTATAGCGCTGATCAGTTCATATAAATCAATAACCTGCACAGACACCAGCAGGAACCTTTGCCCCTGCTCATGATCTTTGCGCATAAGCTGTCTGTTCCTCAATAAAAGGTCGCGCAGCTGTTCCTGCTTTTCGCTAACCTTATTATGAAGCTTGATAATTTTAAGATAACATTCTTCCAGATTAGAATCAGGATGATAGAAATCTGCTTTCGCTTTCATGTAATCGGCAGTTGACAGGATGCATTCACCCAAGGCATGGCGGACGGAGCTTAACGGCCATAAGCGTGTCTGAATAAGGCTTACCAGGTAATAACTTAGCCCGCCAACCGCAATGTAGAAACTAAATGATAGCGGGTCGGCCGGTTTAAGTCCCTGTACAAAGGTCATGATGATCAGTCCCATGGTTCCCAATAGTGCATAACGTTTACCAAAAGCAGTAAATAATGAAAAAACGATACACAATACGATGATCAAAAGAGCAGATAATATGATACTATTGATAAGTAGAGCCGTAACCAATGATACCAAAAAAAATGTACACAGACTACTAACAGACATCATTATTTTATCGTTAAGGGTGCCTGGAGAGTCAGTTAAGCTGATCAGCAACGCGCCCACCCCAACAGTAATCGCCGTCGGCGGATTTAATAAATCATAAAATACCGCAAATGGAATAATGATACTTAAAGTAACACGAAGCGCATCCAGAAAATATTCGCTCTTGAGAAACCGGATTACATTTCCGGCGGACCATTGTACAGTTCTTAAGTTTAATTGCATGTTAGAAACGGGGCGAATTGCGCCAAAGGTACACATTTCCTTCAATCAGATAAATGACATCAGGCCCCTGCTTCTCATTGCGGCCAACTTCCATTACTGTCGTGTTTCTCCCAAAGGTTAGCTAAGATTCCCCGTCCCTGCCGCCTATAAGAGATAATCCTGCGAATAGGAATGATCACAAAAACTCACTAACAGCCTTATTTATAATACTAAAGCCATTAAATGCAGATACAGTAAAACTTAAATATGTTATGAAGTCACCTTGATATTGTTTCCTGTGATATAAAATAGTTATATCTTCGTGAACGACTATTAATATCCAAATATGACTTATCAACCCTCACCAGAACGGTATAAAGAAATGGAATATCGCCGATGCGGTAAATCCGGATTGAAACTTTCCGCGCTGTCCTTAGGCCTTTGGCATAACTTCGGACATGTAAATGATTTTGAAAACAGCCGTAACCTCATCAAGACGGCTTTTGACCACGGAATTACACATTTTGACCTCGCCAATAATTACGGACCGCCCCCAGGTTCTGCAGAAGAGAACTTTGGGAAGATCCTGCAACAGGATTTTAAAGGTTACCGTGATGAAATGGTGATCTCTACAAAGGCAGGTTATACCATGTGGGATGGGCCCTATGGCGACTGGGGTTCAAAAAAATACCTGGTTTCCAGTCTGGACCAAAGTTTAAAAAGGATGAACCTGGACTATGCAGATATATTTTATCATCATCGTCCTGATCCGGAAACGCCAATTGAAGAAACAATGACTGCGCTCGACCTGATTGTAAGACAGGGAAAAGCGTTATACGTTGGGCTTTCAAATTATCGCCCTGCGGAAGCAGCGGAAGCGATCGCAATTTTAAAACAACTGGGAACACCATGTCTTATTCATCAGCCCAAATACTCTATGTTTGAACGCTGGCCAGAAGACGGGCTTTTAGATCTCCTGGAACAGGAAGGCATTGGTTGCATTCCATTTTCGCCATTGGCTCAGGGCCTGCTGACTGATAAATACCTGCACGGAATACCGTCTGATTCAAGGGTGGCCACAAGTGGTGTATTCCTTAACGAAGAACACCTGACAGCTGAGAAACTGGCAAAAGTGTCTGCACTAAATGCGCTTGCCGAACAACGCGGACAAAAACTGGCACACATGGCATTGTCATGGTTGCTAAGGGACAAAAGAATTACCTCAGTGCTGATTGGTTCCAGTAAGCCTGAACAAATATTAGATTCCATTAAGGCACTAGAGAATACTACGTTCAGCGAAGGCGAATTGGAAACAATAAATACTATTTTAAGATGATCATCAAATTACGCTCTTCAAACTGGAAACTCAACCTTTCCATAGCCGCATTCCTATCTTTGAGTACCTTGGATCTAAATGCCCAGGTACGCGAAACTATCAATTTTGACGCTAACTGGCAGTTTATAGACCAGGACGTTAATGGATCAGAAAACATATCATTTGATGACATTTCCTGGAAAAAAGTACAGGTGCCGCACGACTGGAGCATTGAAGGAACCTATGACAGGTCGAACCTTACCAGCCGCGGTGGCGGTTATCTGCCATCAGGAATAGGCTGGTACCGTAAAACCTTTAGTTTAGCCAATCCTGATCCCAAAAAACAGTATTCTATTGAGTTTGATGGTGTAATGGCCAACAGCGAGGTATGGGTGAATGGGAACCATTTGGGCAAAAGACCTTACGGTTACAGCAGCTTTGCGTATGATCTGAATAAGTTTCTGAACTTTGCTAAAGGCGCGAAAAATGTGATTGCAGTTAAAGCTGATAATACGATTCAGCCGGCTTCACGTTATTATACAGGTGCGGGAATTTACAGGCATGTGAGACTGGTCAGTACAAACTCTACACATTTTACCCATTGGGGCACTTTTATCAGTACGCCAGTTGCAACCAGCAAAAAAGGAAAGGTAAACATCAAAGCTGAAGTACAAAACGGAAGCGCGCAGGCATCTTACACCCTGCAGACAAAAATCATTGATGGAACGGGCAAAGTGGTGAAGACCTCAGAAAGCAGAGAGACGATACCTGCAAATGGAACAATAGAATTTGTTCAGGATATCGATATCAGTAATCCGATGTTATGGGATATCGAAAGACCTAACTTATATAAAGCGGTTACCACCCTCCTTTCGGGGAAAACCGTGATTGATGATCAAACTATAACTTTTGGTATCAAAGAAGCAAAATTTATAGCTGAAACAGGATTCTGGTTAAACGGAAAAAATTACAAAATCAAGGGTGTTTGCCTTCACCACGACGGCGGTGCGGTAGGTGCAGCAGTGCCATTGGATATCTGGCGTGAACGTTTCAAAAATCTGAAAAAGGTGGGCGTAAATGCAATCCGTACTTCGCATAACCCTGTAGCACCAGAATTTCTGGATTTATGTGACAGCATGGGCTTTGTAGTAATGGATGAGACCTTTGATACATGGACCGCAGAAAAAAACAATGGAGAAAAAGGATACAACCTGATCTTTAAGGACTGGTGGGCTATTGATACCAAAGACATGGTAATGAGGGACAGAAACCATCCATCTATTGTGATTTACAGCGTTGGAAATGAGATCCATGACGACCTAAGTTACCCTGAAGGTTATAAGGTTTATAAGGATCAGGAAGATATGGTAAAAAAATACGATGCTACCAGGCCTGTTACTATGGCTTTGTTCCGTCCTGCAAATTCAAAGGTTTACACCAACGGATTCGCTGCACATATGGATGTGGTGGGACAGAATTACCGTGAAAATGAATTGGTGGCAGCACATGAAGCCAATCCTACATGGAAAGTAATTGGAACAGAAAATACCCACGTGCTTAATCAATGGCTGGCATTAAGGGATAAACCTTATATGGCCGGACAATTTTTATGGACGGGTTATGATTACCTTGGAGAAGCTGACTGGCCGGAAACCACAAATAATCAGGGATTGTTTGACAGGGCCGGAAACTGGAAACAACAGGGGCTGCAGCGTGAAAGCTGGTGGTCTGACCAGCCTGTAGTGCATATCG
>Ga0247815_10001325_pt1 | contig 19083 bp, 23 predicted proteins | sample UWRJL194509B1_FD_181014 | JGI IMG/M metagenome (GOLD analysis project Ga0247815, IMG submission 181014) | Plant litter microbial communities from Arlington Agricultural Research Station in Wisconsin, United States - UWRJ-L194-509B-1 | ecosystem: Environmental > Terrestrial > Plant litter >...
CCCGGCGTGCAACGGATAATCGTTATCGCGCAGATACATGAGGAGGGCGAGTGTCAAAGCGCCACCGGCACTGTCGCCAGCGAGTATGACGTTCTCGGGTGGGATGTGGAGGTCGTCGATGAGCCTGAAGTAAGCGCTGACGGCATCATGCAACGGTCCAGGGAACTTGGTCTCTGGCGCAAGACGGTAGTCGAGAGAGAAGATTCTAGCGTCGATGGCTTTGGAAAGCGGAATAGTGATGAGCCTGTGGGTTGCGGCGCTGAAGACGTAGTATGCGCCGCCATGGATGAATAGCATGACGCGGTGCTTGTGGCCTTTCGCCTTGCCGTTGGTGCCGTCCGCCTTCTGCTGAGCCTTCCACTCGGTATTGAGACGGTGCCAGAGCTTCTTCCCCACAACCCACTCGCCGCTCAGTTCGCGTGTGCCGTCTTCCGCAGCATCAAAATCTGCGAGAATGCCGCGCAGATTGCGCTTGCGAACGCGGAAAGTAACCGGAGTAACAAGTGCATCCGAGGGCAAAGGAACCATGCCTCCCAGCTGCAGGAGAGCGCGCAGGGTGTTCTGGGTCAGGGAGGCGGCGTGTAAGCGGGGGACGATGAGCAGACGTGGAGACACGATGCGCCACGCACAATTTCTGCGAGATGCGATTTCTGGCCTATGTTTCTCATGAATGCCGATATGAGAGTCATCTCGAGACCCCAGGACTTGCGTCGTGGACCGTAGAATGTGTGATGTAGGACGTCGGTGGCGATTTCGGTCGCTGCGGGCCAACGCTCGTCAGCACCCGCCTCGTACGCGTTTCAGCTCGTTATCAGCTCACCTTTGTGTGCAACGAACGATCCATAGTGCCACAAGTCGAGCAGGCCGACGGGCGCGCGTTGTCGTTGTATCTGTTTTACAGGAACTACTCGCGCACTTGGTGGGGGTGGCGCGCGTCCATTGGTCGTAGGCGCAGAGTCGTAATGAGGCAGCAGGTCCGTTAGTGGTTTGGGCGCAGTGCCTTCTGCAGCCGGCGGGGGTGTGGGCGTCGCAGAGGTCAACCAGGAGAACAACATGTTCGACGCCACATGGGCTCAGACCAGAATCAAGCAGAAAGCGGCGGGGGAGGGGCACAACCAAATTCAATCAATTGGGGAAAGCCATGTGAAAATCAAAGCTGCGATCCTTGATGTTTGTTTTCAGATTCCGATCAGTGATGACGCATTCACAGGCCGTTCAACAACTGCTCAATGGGGCATATATTACAGCAATATCATCGTTTGGCCGCTGTCAATAGTCGCTTCCACGGCTAACAACCTCCTTGCACCTGACAAAGCGGGTGAGCTTCTCGCACCGCCAACGCGGAGCACGAAACGTACGTTGGTCGCAACAGGATCGTGTGCTCAAACTGTGCTGTTTGGGAGCCAGCAATGTCGTGGAGTGGAGGGTAGTCCTCGACGATGCCTTCCTTGATCAAACTGTTGAGCTGGAGAAGCGTTCAGTCATCAATGGTACCAGCGGAGTTCCGGACGAACCGCAAGCAGGTATTTGCTCTCGCCGGCGCGCTCAAGATATCGCCGGCACCAAGGTAGTGTGCCAAAGTTCTTGTCGATGGTTCGAAGAAGTGACTTTGCGGATTGCAATCTATGGTAAGTGAGCATGGTGCACTCGCCTGAATCAATCGTCGATCGCACCTCAACGCCACATGGGGCGCATCTCTCCGCTTCGCATAATGCGAGCACTCTCCCTGCACATAAATTGGTCAGCTCTGGAGTTGGCGCACAAGCAGTAACCGTACCATCTCAACGACGCGTCCACGACCTGTACTCCCGAATGTTTCGATCGCAAAGTACTCGCCCTCCTCCATCTTGGTCTGGTCTGTCGTGGCCACAATAGGCACGCTCTTGTCGCCATGGATAGAATAATGAATGATGGAATGTCCCGACAGGTTCGCTATGGACTTGACGGGGTAGGTGTTGGTACCCACGACCACCTCGTAACTCTCCATCGTCTCCTGAATCGCGGCACCGATCTCGCCAAGTCGTGCATCAATGCCTGCTTCCTGCGTTAAAATGAGTAAACCCGGGTCACATGGGCAGGTAGCGTGAGAAGGACGCACGCGGACGCCGGTGTTCGTTGCTGCCTTCACCGCCGTAAGCAGTTCATTGTATGTCGGCTCAAAGTTGAGTGTCATGGCTGAGTCGCAGATTCGCCCGCGAACGTGGACACCAATGTCGACTTTCAGCACGTCGGATGCTTGCAGAACTGCGTACAATGCACGTCAGGAGGAATGGTTGCAGAAATAATAGGAGGCACGGACCGTTGGTGTCCCCAGGATTTGGTGAGTAATGCGCGGCGCACGAGTTCCGCGACAAGCCTGATAAACGGTCAGCATGCTCTGCAAGCATTCTGAGATGAGAATCATGCCTGTGGGGAAGCCGATGCCGCTCTCGAGACCATTTTCTTCAACAAGTCGGCGCGTTGTATCCTCAATCAAGTCAGCGATGCTAGTCATCGTCATCCCCGGCTTGATTGACCGCTGTGCATACTGTAAATAAAATTAATAGTTAGGACAGCAAGATCGTGTTGTAGTTCAAAGTTCTCGTCATACCTGGCGGACCTGACGATGGACTTCGGCTGCGCGTCGGATATTCTGGTAGGTCGTATCTGGGTCCTCCTGCGCGAGTTTCTCGAGATGTCGCTTCTCTTCATTCGTGATTCTGGCGGTGTTGTCGTCCTTGTATTCGACGAGTTCACCTTCGGGGAACACACCCTTGGGGAACAACTTGCTGAGTCCGATGGTAGGTGGCTCGGTCTGCTGCACGGCTGGTCCGCCCGCTCCTGTCTTCTTCTTCGGCTTCTTCTTCTTCTTCTTTTTCTTGGCAGCGCCGTCTGAATTGAAGAGGAAGTTAATGGAGGTCAGTGAGCAGTTTCAACAACCTAGGATGTGCGCGGCTCATCACGCACCTGCGCCAGCACCGTTCTCGAGAGGCGCGTCATCATCATCACTTTCCTCCTCGTGGTTGACAGGAGGATCAATTTTCTCAACCTGCTCTGCAGGCACCGGCGCCGGCTCGGTCATTGCGCGTCGAGGACGGTGGGGTGAAGAAGGAAAGAGGGGTGTGTGGCGTTCCGCGAATCCGGCTCCGATCATTTGATGATTCCGGACAAACAAACCTACCGCGGTCAAACTGCGCGTCTGCATGGACTCGAAGTTTAGCCAGATGGAACCACTCACCAGAATTTGCAACAGCAGTGATGTGAGTGAAGTAGAATATCGGGACTAGCCAAAGAGTTAAGATGGCGAATATGTATGAACAAAGTAGAGCATAGACTATTGCCCTCTTCTAGAGGCGTTCAAAGCGCCAATGGCGTTCGTTGGGTTCATCGATCATTCAGAAGCCGCCGTTGAAGCGTCCAGCGGGATGTGCCGACTGTAACTCTTGACTCCCTCAACTATCGACCCATTCTAAGATCAACATCACGACCTCCGCCAGAAGTACCCAGAGGCTATGTTTTCATCGAAAACTCGTGTCATTCGTGTAAGAACCCGCTGGCACCTCGGCTAAAGAAATGCATTCAGCGAACCAGATCACGCGACATGCGTTGTTCAGGCAACCAACCAGTCGCCCCTCCAATGCCCTCTAAGCTCTTGCCTGTCACATACTTATGGACTGGCAGCTGACTTGCATGCGCGGACTCGCGCGCTATGTACGTTTGATGTCGAGCTGCGTTGCACCGCCAATGATCGCCCTCACTTTCCCGCGCTGCGGCGCAGTGCGCGTCGGCTTCGCGACTAGTACCCGCAGTGAACTGCGCTATGATTTGCAGAGCTCGCGGCGGGTACCGCAGTGAGTTTCCGATCCTGACGTCCATTTCAAATATCATTTGACGTATGGCACCGCTTCGAGACGGTTTCTTATAAGGTCGTTGCTAATTTGCTTTGCTGGTTTTCCCACCTCCTCCCTTCTCTTCGCCAAGTTCTCTTATCCTCTTCACCACTCCGACATTCTCATTGATTCGTATAATGCTTTCTGGCTCGTCGTTACTTCTGGTTGGCGCCCTCACTGGTCTCGCACTCGCTCAAGACCCGGCCTTGGGACCAAGCTACCCACTTCCCTTGACTAAGTATTCTTTCCGTAATATTCGGACGGCCGATTATGTCAACACACTCGCACCGGGAACCAACACATCGACGTCAATCATGGCGCTGTATGAGCACATTCTGTCCAAAGGCAACGCACCAGCTGGCGCAATGCTGCTCACCAAGGCCAATGGCGAGGAACTGCGCGTGAGCTTCGGCAAGCAAAGTCTGCAGGAGGGTGCCGAGCCGTTCAAGCTGGACAGCAAGTGGCGCATCGGCAGTGTCACCAAGACGTTCACTGGCAGCGCAATCCTCAAGCTCGTGCAGGAGGGCAAGCTCTCCCTGGACGATGTGAGTGCCGCGTTCTATTCATTCGGCCAGTAACTGATCAGGAAACGTTGTCTGGTACCAGACTTGGGACAAGTTCTATGACCCCTCCCTTGGCGAATTCCCCTACGCCGACACCATCACAATCAGACAAATGCTGAGCCAAACATCCGGCATCCCTGAATATATCTTCGCCAAACAGGGTGGCTATGACGCCGAGATCAAGTCTGCGCCGTTCAATTGGACATACGAGGTACTTGCTCTTGCTGCTGTGGCGATGCGGCATGTGGCAAATGTCTGACCCCATCTATCCAGGACACCGTTAGACTCATTCTCGACCGCACGCCATACTTCCCACCAGGAGAGACAACGAGCTTCAACTACACAAACAGCAACTTCGTTCTTCTCGGCCAGCGCGTGATCGAGCAAGTCACACAAATGCCATGGCGGGACTACTTCACGAAGGAGATCATCGCACCGGCCGGTCTGACACAGACGTCCGTTCCTGCTGTTGGAGAATTCGACGTCCCCGAGCCATCCGCGCGCCTGTATGCATACCGCGCGTTGAACGTCACCGTGCCGGGAGCTAGCGACATGGCGAACCTCATCGACTACACCCATATCGACCCGTCTGCGTGGGGCTCTGCAGGCAGCTTTGTTTCCGACCTTAACGATCTGCACACCTGGGCCAAGATCGTGGCGACTGGCGAGGGTCTCGACGACGCGCTCAAGATGGAGCGCTTTGAGGCTAACCTTCATCCGTTCCCCAAGACCCTGCCACCTGGTCTGGAGTTTTCGTACGGTCTTGGCTTGATGAAGATCAATGGCTACTGTGCGTTTTGTTCGAATTGTGCGCTGCGAGCATGACGCTAACTTTCACCTGTAGACGGTCACATCGGCGACGTCGTCGGCGCTTCGACGTACATGTTCCACAACCCGACTAACGGCAATACCGCTGTCTGGGTCGCGACAAACGGCCCATCCGCTATTGCCATTGGGGACGCGGCTTTACTTCTTTCCTGGTTTGACCCGGAGGCTTTCTCCGTGTAACTTCGCTCATCCTTGAGTTATCATTGTTTATATGGCTGTGTATTGGATCATTGTTGCGGACACTTGTTTCTTTCTTTGTGATACTTTTAGCACGACCAGCCGGTTGAATTTTCATAGTTGAATTCCGGTATCTCGGCACGGGTTCGAATTTGAGATGCCGCCGGGTACAGCTTGTCCTCCTCGGATGCGTATCATCGGGCCTAATGGAGACCGGCTGGGCCACTACATCACCACCTATGCCGAGCCATGCGCAATTAGTGGCCGCGTGACCAAAACATAGCGTATTAGTGTTCGCGAACTCCAGCGCGGGATTCAGCGGACTGACGGCACGCGCGTGGCAAGAGCCGCCCAAGAGTGGAGCACCAATTGCAAGCGCGGATGTCCTTCATCTCGGCTCCTCAGACTGAAGCACGTTCGCTGTGCTCAAACTTTGACCGCCTCTCTAGGTGGCTCTGACATATCGCCGGCATCGCTGTCCGCAGCCTGCAAACTGTCAGTGGCAGTGACATCCGCCAAGGATTCTCTCAACAGGTTAAAACACCTCGACCTGTCGCATGTTCAACCACCACCCTTCCCCACCAATATGCTTCGCCTGCGCAACACGGTCGTGCTCGTTGGTGTCCTCGTGCTGCCATCGACTCACGCTACTCCCCTGCAAACGCGTCAGCAACTCGAGTGGTCCAATGATCTATGTAATCAGTTCGCGGTTGCGGGTGGTACAGGCATCACCATTCCTGCTGCAATGGAATGTGCATGGTTCACGTACGCGTTTCTTCCAACTTTTCCCGAGAGTAGATGCGCTGACGCTAGTCTAGTGTTCCCCTAGATTATGCCAACCCCGCACCTGGCGAGACCCAGCTCGCTCTCGCTCGTGTCCAGGCGTTAAATGAGACGAGCCGCAAGGGCTCGCTGTTGATCAATCCTGGTTCGTCGCGGTTCTGCTCTGCCTTATTCTCGCTCACCGTCTCTCACCTGCAGGCGGCCCGTCTCAGAGTGGCCTCGATTTTCTGGCTCCAGAGCTGACCAGACTACGGGCTGAAGCTGGTCCCGATTACGATCTTGTGACCTTTGCACCGCGTGGAGTGGTTCCCTCTGGACCGGACAACCTCGGCACTGATGCTCACATCGCCGCCTACGTACGATTTACTGACGCTATTGGACGTCCTGGCACTCTGGGAGCCATCGGCAACTTGACGACTGATAAGGATGCGCAGTTTCTGTATGTTGTGCTCGCTTTAGCTCAATTCTACCAGTGCTCACATGTTCATTCTTTAGGCTGTCGCAGACCGATGCCGTAGATAGGGCAATTTCGACGCTGGATGACGCGTTGACCACGTTGAGCGGCGACTCAATGAAATAGTAAGCACTCTTTGGTACGCATTGGCAAGTGCTCACCATGCCTGCGCAGCGTTGGAACTACTGCAGTTGTTCGCGATGTCGCCCGCATCGTTGACGCATTGGATGGACCAAATGCGCCAATCAACTGGCTCGGCGTGTCCTATGGCACCGTACGGACCCTCTTCCTACGACCAAGATCTGGGAACTGATGAACCTCTAGATCCTAGGGATGCAACTAATTCAGCTGTTCCCAGACCGAGTGGGTAAATTCATCCTTGACGGCGTCGTCGATCCTACCTATTGGAGCGATCGGCCGCATTATTTAGGCAGAAGTCGCTGGCTCGCGGATTCAGATGCTGTCTACCACGGCTTCACACGCGTCTGCGCCGCTGCCGGACCAGACAACTGCGAGATACTGCAGCCCGGCGAAACGGCGGAGGCCCTCGATAAACGCATTCGTACGGGTTTGAACCGACTGCACGATACTTTCACTGCAGGGAGCCCCATCTCGTATCTCACCGCCGTCGGCCTACTGTTCAACCTGATGTATGCCCCGAATGAGTGGCCTACCCTCGTTGAGCTCGCAGGAGCCTTCATCCCTGGACTTAGCTCTGCGACATCGGCCAAGCGCTCGCTCAGTGAGCAGCACAAACAGCTGATCGAGCGTCTCAAGTACATGCCCCCACTCGGCGCACCCACCTTCCCCACTGTTCACCATGTCGAGCGCCGTCAAAGCCCGTCCGCGGACGATCGTCAGAAGGCGGCTATCCGAATGGGATTAACCCTTATGACAATCGCATGCGGCGATGCCGCGGACGCGAACAAGCACAACATCCAGACGAAGCAGGTATTCGAAGAGATGATCCGCTCGAGTCGCGAGATTTCGTCCATGTTCGGTGCGACTTACAGTTACCAAGGCCAATGCCAGAAGTGGACGTCCCGCGCCGTCGAGCGGTACGCTGGACCATGGAATGCCAAACCGAAGAACCCGGTACTGGTGGTCAGCACAGAGCTCGATCCCGTGACCCCGTTCAGATCCGCACAATTGATCACGACGGACGCTTTCCTTGGCACGTCGGCGCGACTAGTTCGTGTATGGAACTTTGGTCACTCGTCGTACGCGAGCAACTCGACCTGTCACCAGAGCGCGGTATTCAAGTACCTCAACGAAGGTGTCGTGCCGGAGGACAAGGGCACAGACGGTGAGGACCTTGTCTGTCCGACAGAGTCCAAGATCCTTGGAACTGGTGCGTTTTTTGCGCGCCATACCCTCATTCAAACTCATCGAGCTCTACAGAACCCCAACGCTGGGTGGCGGACGGGGACGTCAGCCCACTTCAGGGCGACGACGACCAGTCTGGGCAACCTGGAGCCAACAATCCTGGTGATACTGCGAGCACACTGAAAATCGCGAGCCTCGCTGCCGGCATTGTACTACTCCTGAACTTTGTGTCTGTCATTTAACACGCCGTATGTCTCTACTAGTAGTTATGATGGAAATAGACAATGGACAGAGGCAGTACATTGACGAAAATTCAAAATTGATGGCTCATTATGTTCGACATCTACCGGATTTTACCGGACTTGTTTATGCTAGCTGAGGCGCCATGAGAGGTGATGCGTTGACAGAAAGCTCATGGTCTTCGGCGTCAGAGGCAATCAAGGCCCTTCCTCTCCGCGTCATCTTCATGATCGCTGCGCGAGTCTGGCGGTATGCCTGAGCCATGAATGAGAATTCGGCATTGTTTCGATCACCGAGCGTGTCTTGAGGTGATCCTTCCAAATGGAACGCATCGCAAACTACACACACCCCAGAAGCGTCGACTTTTTGAATAAGCCCCACGCGCATGGATGATGCAGTGATCAAGCCGTCTTCCTCCATGACTGCGAGCGGGCTGGGTATAGTTGATATCCCTCTGTGTTTGTTATCGTCTGAGTTGGTGGAGGACAGTAGTCTGGCCTTGGTACTTTCCCACCAGTCATTAGACAGCTCTCTCGCATGCTGAGCTAAATGCGCCGTTGGCCAGTGGAAAGCGGCCGCATATATGATGTTGTAGAGTCGGTCATCTCCCAGTAATTCTTCGACCAGGCCTGTGACATCAAAACCACGACGCTTGAAGGAGGTCAAGTACTCTGCAAGGACACCAGCAAATCTAATGATATGATCTGCTTGAATTCCACGAGGCGCGGTGCTGCAGAGCATTCTCCAAACAGAGTGCTGTCCTTGCATGCCAGGGAGAAGCATATTGACTGGGCTGTGACGAATGACCATCTCGAAAGATCGGTAAATGTTGCGATGTGAATGCGAAAGCCGAAATGCCAGATAAGTAGCCAGGTCGGATTCAGGCAAGTTTGAATTTGGGTCGGTACAGAGCTTGATAAGTTGACGGGTCATTTCCCCCGCGTCTTCTGACCAGGTCCCGAGTTGACAAAGATAATCACCAATCAATTCAAGAATTTTCGGGGCCACATGAACATCTTCGGGTCTCAACCAAGGCACAATATCAAGAATGTCACGTGCATCGGCGAGTTGCTCGAGCGTCAAGGTTTCGGTTTTTGGTAAGGTCGAAATGAGATGAACGAACTTGGCAGCCAAGATGCGGCGCATGGATAGGTCCGCTGGAGCGAGATCGGACGAGGAACGCCACAGACCTCCCACAGTCGATATTGCCCGGAAGTGGAGCTGTTGGGAAGTCTGCATGGAAAAGAGCCGCTCGACCGGCGCGCCATTCGATGAACTCTGTATGACGGAGGCGGAGGCTGCATCGCGAAGAATATTCGATGCAGCACGCCGCCGGTTGGGGTCCAACACCGAGGAGGCAAGCGGTCCGGAAAGCGTAGAATATGTCAGAGCCATTGCAACGGCCGCTTGTGGGGTGTATGGACCGCAGCGCAGGAAACTTAGCGCAATGGATGAGGGTAGAAATGGCGTTTCGCCTGTTTCTGGACCTGCATCATCCGCCCATGCCAGGACAGCGTCCCGTATGTGCATGCATTGTGAGTTGCCCCAGGCCAGGAAAGTATTGCACAGGAGGTGAAGATCGTGGCTCGGAATGGACGCCCATCGGAGAAGCGAGATGTGAGCTGCATTAGTTCGGCTCGTGGAAAGCCGCAGTGTCTGAAGTCGATCTACAGACAATGAAAGAAGTGTCCTAATGCAACGAGCGATTGTTGCGGCGTCGCCGCTGGTTGGATCCTTGCACAATCGCAGAAACCTGGCGCTAGCAGCGGTTGAGGCATGGCCAAGGCAAAGAATATCGCCCGCAATGGGACTACTAGCTCCAGTGCCGGATGGACTCAGATGAAACTGGTGTCTGTGCTCGAGGGGATCGAGCGAGCCCACCGCATCGAGCGCAACGTCAATCTCTTCGGCCGCAGGGAGCGAGCTAATCATCCAGTGCAGTACAGTTGCGTCTCGACGGGCTGATGCACCTTTGAGCAGGGCGTCTTCATCATATGCCGGTGGCCTCCAAGACGTAGGGGAGAAGGGAACTTCAACCCAAGACCGAGGATCGAGTCGCAGGCCTATGCTCGCACGGAGGGAGAACAGACGCCGACGAATGCGGTTTTGTACAAACTCGAGTACACGCCTCCCTTGGCGCAGGATCGGCGTTGCAGTTGGACAGTCGCCGAACCATAGCGGTGCGAAGGTCGCGCAGACATAGAACATGGCCACTATCATCGTCAGCGGGAGTACGAACGCGACGATGACCCAATCAAGGTCAGTAAGAAACGCGACGAGACCGACGAGAAAGAGAAGCAGCGATATATGGAGCATGAGTGGTAGCGTCGAGATGAACGCATCCATTCGCCACTTCTCGAGCCCGGTGTGGTAAGCGAGATGACGCCACGCCCAACGGCGCTGCGAGCCGATGTGTCGACGCATGCGAGACGTATACTCGCCGAGCCATTGCTTCGCGAGAATGGCGAGCAGGGCCACGACGAGAGCGAGAGTCAGGCTGAGAAACCACAGAGTGTTGACACTGCGAGCCAGTACTGGGCGGCTGAAATGGTTGAAATTTGCAAGCTCGGCACCGGCGGTACCATTGAGAGATGCGATGAACACTCTCGCCAAGATCTCGCTGTAGTCGGGTTGAAGTTGCTTGTAGCTGTAAGACGTGAGTCGCGCGGTTCACCATTCGAGCTATTCGAAAGAGTGGAAATAGACGTACGCCTCGATGATGAACGCCGTCGCTACAGCAGAGAATAGACCGGCCTGTGTGACCATGAGAACAGCAGCGAGGGCGTTGGCAATAGGCTCACGAAGATCAGAAGGATATCTAGCGTCTTATTCCAGCCTTCAATCTGATCCTCGTCGCGCTCGGTGACGCGATCGCGGTACAGTTTCCAAACTCGCGCATTGTCGCTTGCCTCTTCGCCGAATCTGACAACATATCATTGAGCACTGTTGTTGTCAATTAGGCTCAAGAACGAGCTTCTGCACCTGTCAGGAGGGTAGCGCTTTTCGAACTCGGTGTATGAGGCCGGGTCTTTCATTGGATATCTCTCTGAGTAAATGAGCATCCTCCACTGCAGACTGAATTTGGTCATATCGCACTTTCCAGCTTGACTTTGAACGAATACGTATGCCCATTCTTCCCAGGGCATCCTGGGTCTTCATCGTGAGGGTTTCCCGGGGGATCCAATAGCTCTTCGGTGTGCGCATCGGGTCCGTCTTGCAGCACGGCTGGACTGCTGTGTTCGCTATCCCACAGACTTGGTCGGTGAAGGCTGTTCCCGTCCACAGAAGCATCAGCAACGCTCGAAGTCGGCGAGTGTAGACGTGAGGTATGTAGTGCATCCGGTTTCTGCGTGGCCATTGGGATGCACGTATAACATGAGGTTAACGTGGGATCGGCTGAAGCCGACGGCTCCGGCGAGGACTCACAGCCTCAGCCTCGATCGATTTCAGGGTTTTCGCAGAAGAATTGGGGATGCGAATTTTTTGTGCGAATCCCCAATGCACTGCTGTTGTCAAATTATACTTCGCCGACCTCCGCGGACGTCGGCATTTGCCATGGTATCATCCCGCTCTGCTGGTCGACTCTTAATTGTTCGTTAGCCTAATTCATCTCAATTATAGACAGTGATACTCGCCCTTCTTTATCGTGTAGATTGAGTAGCCAAGGATCAAGACCGACGGGCAATGTGCGATCCGTTCGCGGCATTCGCAACAACTATGCCATACGCGGCTCTCTACCACCTTATCTGAGCTCCGCCAAATTTGCTTCACCATCCTTACAAGCTTTGAGCGGCCTAGTAACTCTTGGTATGGCGACAACATCACTTCTCGAGGAGCTCGAAGCGCTCTGGCCCACCGCCACTACACCCAACTCCACCGCAGAGCCTTCTATCCCCAACCCATACGCTCTTATCGCAGCGGTGGTCTTTGGTAGTGCAAATCTCCCCGAGCTCGTACCCTCAGTCTGGGTTCATGCAGCCTCACGCGTGAACAGCAACGACGACAAGGCGCTTCTGGCCCGCCGCATGCGCGACGCACTCTTCAAAACTGGCATGCTCACGGGCTACTCTCGTACCATCAACGCCATGCTTGCGCTACACGCTGAAATGCCTGAAGAGTTCCGCGCGGCACGGTTTGGGAGCGAGCGTGGGATTGACTGGCCAGAAGGGGCGGTTAGTGCAACGGCGACGACGACGACGGACGGGCTCCTCGTTCCAGGGGCTCCTCAACCGGCACTGGATCAAGTCGTTAAGCACGGTAGGAGCTACTTCGGCGAGCTGTATGGAGACACGGCGAGCACGACGCAGGCCATGCTTGACGCGGCGTATCCTGACCTTGGTGAGTGGTGCTGGGAGTGGTGAATGTAGCCAAGTGGCTGCTCATGTACATGTGGCAGGTTACTGCACTAACATGGTGGGATATGGACTCGTATTCGGAGGGGCGAGTCATCTCCTCAGCCTACTGGAGAATAGTGTCGTCTTGATCGCTGGACTCATTGCCATCGACACACCGCGTCAGGTCGGTTGGCACATTGCGAATGCTCGCAGGTAAGTTTGATTCGTTTGGCCACCTTAACTCATCGCGAGGCAACAGATGAGGCGCTGATATTAACACCTTAAATTCTGTAACAGATTAGGCATATCCCCCGAACAAGCTCAGGCCGTTCGCGAGATGGCGATGAGAGCATCCAAGTTTGCAGGCGTCACTTGGAAGGACGGCGTACCAGAGGCATCCTAAACTTTAGAAGGTTTTCATTTATGAAAGCTGAGAGAGTAGACAAGCCCTTGTGATGGCCTGTGCGAATGTCTCAGTCGCTTAATGGTCAACCGAGCGGGATTCGTCCATATGTCCGCGGATCTTTGGCGTTCTGATCATCAAATATCACGCGGTTCCGTAACCCAAAATGCCAGCTGCCAAGAACAGAACTGGCGGTGCCTGCGTCGGGCCGCCCTGGGTCGCTATGCAGGACAGACTGCGGCGAGCTCCTCAGCGGTCGAGGGCCGCCGTGGTGGACGGACCATCGGGAGACCGTTTCTGAGCCAGAATGATGTGGCATCAAAGTTACGTCTGCAGCGAGCAGAGTGCGGACGTACGATTTGGTTTGATTTCAAAGGTAACGCAATTCTGCGTTTTATGTCAAAAGCGGGATTTTGAGTTGGGGCTGTGGGGGCTGCACCGTCACGGCTCGGGTCACCGGCTGTCGTAGCCAAGCGTGTTATTTAGGACGCCTCGAGCCGGATCTGTTGAAAGGGTTGAGACTTGAGAATGAAGATGAGGATCAAAGGTGGGTGAACATCGGGGTGGAAGAGATTGCCAGCGGGAGCAGTCCGAGTGGGTCGCCCGTTGCTTCTTCTCTTCTTGCTTGGCTGCTCAGACTCTTCGTTCTCAGACTCTTACCGTCGTTCTTTTCCGCGCGCACTTGGGTGCGCATTGCATAGTCCAGTCTGTACTTGAGCAGGCAGAGGGGTCAAGCATGAGTGTATTGACACAACCTACGGTCGAGCTGGTTCCGCCAACGCCGCGCACGGAGCATTCTATGCAGGCGGTGGCCCACAGCGAGCGGTCGCGACAGTCACCGTCACCCACACCTTCTTCGTCTGCAGGTACACCGTCAAATTCGGTTCGGACGAACAGGACAGTGCCCAGGCGGCGTCCTTCGTCAAGCGAGACGACTGCAGTGACCATCTACTCAATGTACGGCCAGGCTGGCGATGACGGCCCTGGCCCGCCCCTGCCCAGGTCCCTTCCCTCAAAGCCCCAGCCTGTACAGCCTCCCCCGCCCAGTGCTTTCGCAGACCAGCATCCGCGTGCACCATCTCGGTCGCATAGCAGGAGTTCGAGCAGAAAGGGACAAGAGACGAGTGGTAGCATACATGGCCACACGCCTTCGCATTCTGGCCATTCCGACTACCGCATCTCGACAGCCAGCACACATCTCGCGTACCTGGACAGAGATCAGCCCAACGACCCGCGCACCCTCTCGCCGCCGCCAATCCCGAAACAGCTGCCGCAGGGAGCTTACCTTTCGCCCGCGAACGGGTCCAAGGTTTCACTTGCAACATCGCCCACCTCAATGTCACACCGCTCTCCGACAAATTCTCTTTCCCTGTCGCTCAAACGTGCAGATTCAGAGGACCCAGACGCGTTCCATGTTCGCGCCACCTATGCCACTCTTGAGGTCTCAGGCGTCCCCGGAGATGGAGTGGACGAAGGCGTTGAGCGCACTCGCGCCCGTCTGGGCGTCTCGCTTGATGATCTTGCACAGTCCAAGAATTCCCTAGATCAACCACGTCCCGGTCGTTCCGGCGATCTCAAGGAGAACGAGGAGCGTCTCATCAACAGCCTCGACCGTTATGGCTTTTTCCAGGCAGACTCTTCTGACCGTGTCGTGCGCATGCCCAAGTCGGCTTTGGCCAAGGCGCTTTCAGTAGCAGGTGCACCCGCACCCTCCGCCCCGTCATTCGCGCAGCTGGCTCTCTCTCGAGTGCCACCAGATGACACCACCATCGGCCGTGACGTCGAGGTTCGACGAATAGCCAAGTGGGGCCGCATGCTCGAGCCGCGAAAACGAGACGAGGGCAGCAACGTTCAGCTCTGGTCAGTCGCGCCGCGCAAGGAGAGCAAACTGCGCGAGCGGGTGTACAAGGGCATCCCGGATCGATGGCGTGTGGCAGCTTGGGAGGTTCTCATCCGCCGCTATGTTGGCGACCGCGTTGACCTCCCTGCGCTGGGTGCAGACTACCGCGACACTCTCGATCGACCCTCGCAATATGACATTCAGATCGATCTCGACGTTCCCCGCACGATCAGCGGTCACATCATGTTCCGCACGCGGTACGGGCAAGGGTGAGTGCAGGGGCGTACCCTGTCTAAAGTAATACCCCGCTCACGCGCCTGCTCGTCCCTCAGGCAACGGTCCCTGTTCCACGTACTCCATGCATTTTCTTTGCTCTGCACCGATTGTGGATACTGCCAAGGCATGGGTCCAATTGCTGCGGCGTTGCTGTGTTATTATGAACCAGAGGTACGTCGCCGCGACGTGCTGCGCCACGGGCCCGCGCCTGACCGACACCCCCACAGCGTGTATATGGTTTCTTAGTACAACTGCACCTGCCCTCCGCCTACAACATGCACACCATATTCGCACCGGGATTCCCGGGCCTCCTGGAGGCCATCTATGTGCAGGAGCGCGTGATGGAACGGAAGATGCCCGCGGTTTGGACGTCGTTCGTGAGTGCGGCGCGTAACCGATGGCGGCTATTCGCTAATCATTCAACAGAAAAAGAACTTGATTGCAACCACGTCCTACGCCACCAAGTGGTACATTACATTATTCAGTAACACTGTGCCGTTCCATACACAGCTACGAATCTGGGACGCCCTTTTCTTGGAAGGACCAGATGTCTTAGTGGTCCTCGCCGTTGCAATTATCTGGGGTTACAGGGGTACGTGCACCGGTGCAGCACTGCTTCTCCACTCGCTCATTCGCTAACATGAATGCTGAAATTCTCAGACCAACTGGGCTCACCGACTGCGTCGTTTGAATCCGTGCTCAGCCTTCTTTCCAGCTTCTTCGTGCCTGAGTCGGACGACGCGCTCATGCACTGGGTGTCACGCACTATGGCCGACAAGAGCTTGCGCGCTGATATGAAGACATGGCGCGAGCAATGGCGGGGGTTCGATTCGGGGACGAAAGCGACGATCCTGCTATAGGCGGATTGATGCTCTTAGCTTACCTCCGACCCACCGATATGTCGCGCCGGCCCACACCCCTCTTCTCTGTCGATCTGACCCCTTGCATCTCTGCCTCGCTCCTTGTCACACTCACTCGTTCCAATCCATCTCGCTTTCGCTCATCTCGTTGTCGTCGTCGCCGTCGTCCCTCACATCGCATTTTTTGTCGTCTCAGGTCACCGCATCCCGTCATCATCTTGTCTTGAGTGCATTACCAAACGTATACCGCAGTGTCAGGTATATATCCATCAACCGGCTGCTCGGCAGCCACAAATGAAGTCTTCTTTAACAAGTCAAGGATGAACCCGGTGATTTTTATCCTCCGCCACATTGGAGCCGGTCGGAGTCCGAGCGTGGGTTGGTGCAGCCACCGGAGCTTGTCCGCCTACCCCATGCTTCCTCAGCGCCGCCGCAACGCCGACACACGTGTGCGCAAAAGGCGTCTCCGGTGCGCTTGAATGCCCGCCGCCGAGAGACCCTTTCGGTCTTCGTGCCCGCCTGCTTGGTATCCACCAATATCCACGTGTACAATGGCTTACAACAACGCGGCCACGCCAACCTTGTATCGCGCTCGCTTGTTTGTTGCAAATCTTCGTCGGCACTCTGGATTGAGCAGTTCAGCGGCTGCCGTTGTCAAAGGACCACTTCAGTACCTACCGTAAAGCCTTCGCGGTGTCCTCGGACACAAAGCTCGCATTCAATACGCCACCCGGCAGCTGCATGCCGGACGCACTCAAAACGTTTCCGGCCTAGGTTCCCGCCGGTGCTGAGCATGCCCAAAACGATCCCTGGCGCGCATCATCTGCCTAACGAGTCGCCGACATCGGTGTCCGACGAAATCGAAGTCGTCTGCTGTCCTTCCGGGCGCGGCATATAAAAACCCCCTGCTAGTTCCTGCTGTGGACTGCAAGCTAGCATATCTGCCTCCTTCTTTGTCGTTGGTGATGGGCTACTTTTCGCGACAGACCACTATGCTGTCTGCTCCGTCCTCGTCCATCATCACACTTCCGGCACCATGCTACCTCCTTGTTGCTGGGCTATTCGGTGCCAGCACTGTACTGGCTCCTCGTAACTCGGCTGCATCGTACGCAGGCCTGCTGTTCATGGCCGCAGCTGTCTACTCGTACGCCACCTCCCCAAGCGGCACCGACTTCGGCCTTGCGATGGTCTTTGCCACCTATGTCTTCCAAGTCCTTTCTGTGCGCGTTCTATACGGTGGCCCGACAGCAGAGCAGACAAAACTGCCTAAAACCCGTCTCGACTGGCTCATTGTTGTACTCAGCAACCCACGAAGGATCGGCTGGGATGGTCCCGTCGGCCAAGCCCAGCCCCGGACCCGTTTTGTCCTGCGTCACGCGGCTCACCTTCTCCTGGGCCTCCTGGCCATTGACGTCTGTCATGCGTACTTCTCGATGAGCGCCTGGTTCTCGCGAGACGCGCCGCTGCACGGCGTCCGCATCACCGACCTCCCGCTCTGGATACAGGCGTCTCATACCGCAGCCTGGGTCATCTACGCCTACCTCTTGTGGTTCCTGCCCTACAACGTCATCGCGCTCGTCAGCGTCGCCTGTCGGTTCTCTGAACCCACAGACTGGCCGCAGTTGTTTGCTTCATGGGACCGCGCTGACTCGGTGACCGCGCTCTGGGGCAAGGTCTGGCATCAATCGCATCGTAAGGTTAGTTCATTTGTCTGCGTTGCATGAAGCGGGGATCCTAACAGCTCTCCGCTCATTTCAGACATACAGCACGATCGCCAATGGAGTGTGCAGTGTTGTCTACGATCCACGGGTACCCCGACCGGCGTCGGCGCAATACCTCAAGGTGGCTGTGGCGTTCGCCTTGTCCGCCATTGTACACGCTGCGGGCTCTCTGGCGCTGCCACCCGACCCCGTCACAGGTTCGCGCGGCTGTCGCGGCGCAATCGCCTTCTTCGCGATACAGTTCGTCGGCGTCGCCTTCGAGCGACTACTCAGCCGGAGTACAACGATTCGTCTACCAAAGATGCTGGGGCACCTGTGGCTGGTGTCATGGGGGATTTCAACACTCATTCTGAGTGGGTGGATGGATGAGCTGGTGGCACGCCGAAGCATCCCACCGGGTGTGCAGTCAGCGCTTCTGCAACTTCTGAGGTAATGAGAACATTGATGGACATTGCTCTCGTGTACTATAGTCAGTTTCTGGGTCTGTTCTGCGGATTTGACGTGCAGTTATTGCACTGGGCTTGATGTTTTCATACACAGGCTCCCCGCACATGTATTATAACCATCACAATGCACTATTGGCACATGTTTCTCAGCCCATAACCTTCCCAACCAGCAGCTGCCTACGTCTTAGGCTTAAATTTGATGACCTCCGAAGGGAGTGTACACTAGCAGATCGTGAGTCGCACTGTGGTGATGTACAGCCCAAGCATGTCACTGTCAATACTACAACCTGAATCGCGCTCTCGGCTGCTGGTAACTTGCTGTCGCCGTTATTAGGAGACGTCAATTGCAACAACTTATCTGTGGTGGTGAAGGTACTTGAGAATTGAGTAGTAGGACTTCCACAGCCAGGTAGAGAAGTGACACAACTGCCGAGTCTCACACAAGTCCCATTATCACTTCCACGCCAGCAATTCGAGCTGTTAGCAGCATCCTACATGTTAATTTTATCTCTAAGTACAAACATTGTTTCTGGCAACACTGAGCAGCCGGTGGTAGCCGGTTCAACGTTCAACCCTGTGTCCTCCTCCCATCTCCTCCTCTGCCTCTTATTACACCTGCATTCCGATGAATACGCAAGAACCGAATACTCTACCAGCCTCACGCTCACCCTCACCGCCATTGAGAGTTGCAGATGCTTCTGTGGATAGGGACAGCCTTCGCCGATCAAGTCTGTGGGACAGCGGGCGCAGCAGTCCAGCCGTGCTGCAAGATGATCCAGAAGCTCTCACTAACGAGTTATTGAATTATCCGAGAAACCCTCACGATGAAGACCCAGTATGCCGTGGAAAGAAAGGGTACACGTATCCGTTCAAGGTGAAGCTAGAAGGTGCCACATGTTCAATTCAGCCTGCGGAGTATGCTCATTCACTCAGAGCGATACCCGATGAAAGACCCGGCCTCAT
>Ga0247815_10001326_pt1 | contig 19047 bp, 19 predicted proteins | sample UWRJL194509B1_FD_181014 | JGI IMG/M metagenome (GOLD analysis project Ga0247815, IMG submission 181014) | Plant litter microbial communities from Arlington Agricultural Research Station in Wisconsin, United States - UWRJ-L194-509B-1 | ecosystem: Environmental > Terrestrial > Plant litter >...
TATTGTGGCTACTCCTGAAGCATCATCGCTGGCGCCTTTTGAAAAGGAGTGAGGCGCACTGTCGTAATGTGACAGTAAAAGCAATGCTTTAGAATTATTTGTTCCTTTTATTCTGGCCAGGATATTCTTTGATTTAACCAAAAGCCCTTTGTCATTTAATGTAAAACCTTCCTGAATGCTCGTTTCCAGGCCAATTTTATTCAGTTCTAATATAAGATAATTAGCCACCAGCTCATGATTTACTGAACCAACATAATGTGGTTTCTGCGCAATAATGCGAACCTGGTCAAAAGCTCTTTCTGTAGAAAATTCCGCAAGAGCTTCTTCATCCTGGGTAATGCGCAGCGGCATCATCGTCGCATAAATAAAACCCAGAATGAGCAGGATGCCTATTGCGGCTAAGATAGAATTGTAATTTTTTTTCATAGTAGGTGTAGGGCTAAATTTCTTTTTTTACGAGCATAAAATAATCATTGTCCAGAGACCGATATCCCTGATCGTACAAAAAATAGTAGGTATTTCCTGTTTTGGTCTGCAAAATATTGGTAAAAAAATCAAAATCAAAACCTTTATTGAGCATTTTGTCCCGTGTTGCTTTTGATTTTCCTTCTGTATTCAACTCGGCTAAGATGCGATAATTTTTGCGGAGTTTATTGTTTACATTCCGCATAAAATTGGTGCTGTCCTTATTAATTTTATTGTTGTAGGCATTTCTGCAGCCATCAGAACAAAACTTCTTATCCTCCCGGCCAACAATTTTTTCGGAACATTCCAGACATGTCTTCATTTATCTATCATTTAAGTTGAAAATACGGCAACTTTATTTTTTTATTTTGAGCGAATTAATTTTTTGCATTGGTTAACATCGTTCCTGCTTTCGCCTTTATCTCTTCACTCCGTTACGAGGATACCGGCTCAATCAGGGCTGGATAGGTTTTATTAGTTTATTAATTTAGTCGTCAGTTCGAGTGATTTTATAAAATAGCGAAAGTCTTTTTATAAAATTGTATAGAGAACCATTATGTAAGCCAATGCTTCTCGATACATTTTTGGCTATTTAACTTTTGTTTTCAAAATAAATCCAGCAGCCAAAAACACTCGAAGTGACGTATGCGTTCGAATTAATTTATCCTATCACGGATTTATCTTCCTAATCTCATACAAGTCATCACGTCTGTCCTTTAAAATTCGCACACTTCCATGTTCATGCAGTTGTTTCAGTAAATTCAAATCCACATCGACAATCAAAGTCATTTCGGTATTGGGAGTGGCTTCGGCTTTGATACCGTTACTCGGAAACGCAAAATCCGAAGGCGTAAAAACAGATGCCTGCGCATATTGAATGTCCATGTTATTGACTTTTGGTAAATTTCCAACACAGCCCGCAATCGCTACATAACATTCGTTTTCTATCGCACGGGCCTGAGAACAGTGTTTTACACGCGTATAGGCATTTTGGGTATCAGTCAAAAACGGAACAAATAAGATATTCATGCCTTCATTGGCCATAATTCTTGAAAGTTCCGGGAATTCTACATCATAACAAATAAGGATACCAATTTTACCACAGTCGGTATCAAAAGTCTGAAAATGCGATCCGCCTTTCATTCCCCAATGCTGTACTTCGTTGGGGGTGATGTGAATTTTGGTGTACATTTCTGAAGTTCCGTCTCTTTTGCATAAAAAACCAACGTTGTATAAGTTGCCATTGTCCAAATACGGCATACTTCCGGTAATAATATTGATGTTATACGAAATGGCGAATTCTTGAAAACGCTTTCTAATCGGGTCAGAATATCGAGCAAGTTCCCGAATCGCTTCGGCTTCTGATAAGTGGTTATAATCAGCCATCAATGGCGCAATAAAAAGTTCCGGAAACAAAGCAAAGTCGGCTCCATACCCCGAAACCACATCAATAAAAAATTCAGACTGCTCGAAAAATTCTTCCAGATTATTCAATTGTCGCATCTGCCATTGGATTAATCCCAACCGGATAACACTTTTTTCCTGATTGATCAGCTTAGGACTTTCATCATAATAAACGTTATTCCATTCTAAAAGAACGGCAAATTCCTTTGATTCCTCGTCGCCTTCGAGATAGTTTTTAATGATTCGCAAAACGTGAAAATCATTGCTTAGCTGAAACGAAAGAACAGGATCGTGTAATTCTTTATGTTTTACTTTATCAATATAATTTTTAGGCGTCATTTTTTTAGAATGCTGCGCGTAATTCGGAATACGGCCTGCAAAAACGATGGCTTTCAGGTTCAGCTGTTCGCACAATTCTTTTCGGGTATCGTACAAACGCCTGCCTAAACGCAATCCGCGATAATTGGGGTGGATGAAAACATCTATTCCGTATAAAATCTCCCCGTTTGGGTTATGGGTAGAAAAACTGTAATCACCAACAATCTGTCTGTAATTGTGTCTTTTATCCACTAATTTTTCATCAACAATCAGGGATAATGCAGAACCAACCACTTTGCCATCCACTAAAATTACCAACTGTCCTTCCGGAAATATAGAAAGCAATCGCTCAATATCATCAGCTCTCCAATAAGAATTGGCCATTTCCGGATAGGATTCGACCATGGAGTTTTTCAGTTCCTTGTAATCTTCAAATTTTAAATTTCGTAATTCAACCTTGTTAATCTGAGTTTGCATATAGTGGGATTTCTCTCAAATATAGCAAAATATTTTCCATTTACAAACGGTTACAAATAGTTACAACCGAAAGTAAATAGTTGGCAACCGAATAAATTTTGCTCACCGCTACATCTTTGCACTGTTGAATTTGACGAACGAATTCAATTTTATATAAACCTTTAAATAATATACGCCATGAAAAACAAAGTACAATTAATCGGAAACGTAGGTAATGATCCTGAAATCAAAACATTAGAAAACGGAAAAAAATTAGCTCATCTAAGTATTGCTACAAACGACAGATACACAAACGATAAGGGCGAAAAAGTGGAACAAACCGAATGGCACCGTGTAACTGCCTGGGGTAAAACTGCAGAAATTATAGAAAAATATGTAGTAAAAGGAAAGGAAATAGCCGTTGAAGGAAAATTGACCCACAGAAGTTATGATGACAAAAATGGTGAAAAGCGTTATGTTACGGATATTATTGTAAACGAAATTTTACTCTTAAGTAAATAACCGTATCATAATTTGAGATTCAAACCCGACAGATTTTTAAAACCTGTCGGGTTTATTTTGTTTTAAATAACTATAAAACAGAAGCACCATTTATATCAGTCGTAAGTACTTCGCTCATATAATCAAAAAAAGGTCTCATGTTTTTGCAGGTATCCAAAGCCTGTTCCAGAAAAAGCGGACTTAAAACTTCTTCATCAGTAAAACGTTTCATAATCAAAAACTGTTTGTAGCGAAGTAAATCGATGGCTTCGTGATTTACATCAAAACCTTTTGGTGCTGTTTTGAGCTGTTCACCTTGCAGCGTTCCGAAAGTGCTTGTAAAAGTTTTTGAATTCAGGATCTTTCTAAAGGATTCAGCATCATGATCAAATTCACTTCTGATACGTTTTAAATCGGCAGCATTGGGTCCCCAAAAGCCACCGGCAAAGAAACTGTTTCCCTGCTCGATGTGAAAATAATAGCCTCCGCGTCTTGCGGCTGTTGCACGTGTAAAACTGCCTCCCCAAAAAGTTTTAAATGGAGTTTTGTTTTTAGAAAAGCGAATATCACGATAAATTCTGTAAACACTTTTTTTACCTGACGATGTTTCTAAAACATCTGTTTTAGAGAGTTCGTGAAGCAAAGCATCTGCAAATGTTTCAATATGATTTAATTCTTTCAGGTATGTTGTTTTATTTGCATCGAACCACGGCTTGTTGTTGTTTTCTTTAAGCTGAAGCAAAAAATCCAGACTGGATTTGGGTATAAGAATTTGGTTTTTCATAAATTATGGTCTTTGTAAAATCAGAAGATATTGTTTAAACTAAAAACCCACCAAATTTCTTGGTGGGTTTTGTATATCTGTTAAGCCGTTTTTTTGAATAAGTCAAACATCGGACAGCGGGAACAACGTTTCTTCTCGCTTTTTTTGTATTTTTCACAACAAGAAGACTTGCAGTTTTCAAGCTTCTTAATGTTCTCAAGGATATCTTTTTTCTTCTTTTTCTTTTTATCCTTTTTCTTGTCCTTATCTTTTTCTTTCTTGCTCAATTTTCTCTGAATTAAAAACAGAGACAAATATAAAAGAAAAATATTATTTTTATATATTCTAAATAAACTTTAACTTTTTTATTTTGGATTAATAGCGATTGAACTGGTAACGGTTAACTGCTGAATATCACGGTCAAACAGGTAAAGTCCGCCTTTGTCATCACCAATCAGGTTGATTTTATCAAGGATAGATTTAGCCGTAGCTTCCTCTTCGATTTGTTCCGCAACGTACCATTGTAAGAAATTATGTGTTGCATAATCTTTTTCCTCAAAAGTAATGTGTACCAATTCGTTAATAGATTCTGAAACAAAAATTTCATGGTTATAAAGCGTTTCAAACATTTCCTTAAAAGTAGAATAACTTGTTTTAGGTGCTTTCAGGTCTGTTATTTGTGCATGTCCGCCACGTTCGTTAACGTATTTAACCAATTTTAGCATGTGTGCACGCTCTTCATCTGACTGGGTGTACATAAATTGAGCGATTCCTTCTAATCCGTGTACTTCGGCCCAACATGACATTGCCAGATAAGTTTGCGAAGATTCCGCCTCGATACGGATTTGCTTATTTAAAGCTGCTTCAATATTTTTTGATAACATAATAAGTGTCTTTTTTGTAAAGTTAAATAAAATAATTCAGACCATTTTTTGAAACATAAGCCATTTCAAATAACTCTCATAAAATTAAGGTTTTTCAAATTCAAAAGGTGTAGATAAAATAGCTTTATTAATAATTGGATTTCTTTCTTCATAATAAAATCCGTCTGTGAACTTACGCATCACCACTTGTTTAGCAGCAATATCATAATAACCCAAAATATAATAATCCTGAAATTTCATAATATTCTGAAAGGCTATTTCTTTTCGGTTATTAAGGAAATTGTAAAGATTATCAATAGCAAGGGGCTGAGGTTCGGGTTTGGCAAACTCAAAATTACGATCGAATGCGGTTTCAAAATAAACACTTTTAGGATCGTATTCTGGCAGAAAACTATTTTCATAAAACAGATAATCCGCATAGGAAAAATCAGGAGTTTTTGGAGTTCCTCCTAATGTGATTAAAGTGTTTTCCTTGTTTTTAAAAACAGAAAGACCAATGTTTAAAGACGATAAATGCTGCAGAAACTTATTGGTGTTTTTTAATTCTCTTGGATTTTTGCCTTCCCACTGAATAAACAAAGGGGAATTTTTAAAGCGAATCGTGTCATTTTTTGAAACTTTAATGCTTTTTAATGGCTGCTCGGTGTTATAATCTTTAATTTCTAATGTTAGTTCATTTTTATTGGCAGCAATCTGGTAGAGTTTATCTTCATTATAAAAAGAATTACTCATATTTTTCGGGGATTGACCGATAGTTTGTGTAAATATTTTTTCTTTAACCTGATGGCTTTCAAAATTCAGTTCAACCACCTGTGTTTTTTTCGGATTGTGGTCCAAAGTCAAAATAATGCGATTATCCAGAATGAATAATTTGCTTTTATTGCTGCTTTTGTACAATGGATTATAATCCTCAGTATCTATAATTTCAATTGGATAAAGCTGAATAAGCTGATTAAAGGTTATGATTTGTGTGTTACTGATCTGGAAAGTAAAATCAGAAAGATCAAACAATTTTTTTTCTACTGTTCCATTTTTAAAAGTATAGACAATCAAATCTTCTTCAGATTTGTCTTTAGCCAGTATGTGAAATAGATTATTCTTTTGAAAAGTGGTCACAACCTCCTGACTTTCAAAAGGGAAAGTGAATTTTAAAACCTTATTTGTTTTGTTTTCCAAATCATACCTGGCAACGATAATATCCTTAAATCCATCCGAAGACCAATATAGGGTTGGATTTCCGTCTTCACCAAAACTATATCCAATCAATATCCTGTTTTCTATATTTAAGCGGGAAACTGTATATTGATCCGTCAGGAAGAGGGATTTGCTGTATTTTAAAATACTAACTTTTTCTTTGTCGGTAGCAAAAACAAATACATCATGCGTTTGTATATTCTCAGCATTTAAGATCAGGTTGTAGGCTGCATTTTTTTTCAAATCCAAAGGAAAGGAAGTCAGTACAGTTTGTCCGAATAATGCTGATTTGCAGATTAATAACCAAAATAAAAGTAGTTTTTTCATATGTTTTCAGCGACAAAAATCATTCCAAATATAAGTATTTGATTTTATTCTACTGATGCATCAGTTCCTGAAAAAAATCAACAAATTTTCCAACGTGCCAACCGTCCATTAAACCGTGATGGACATGAACCGACATCGGAATTGTTCTTTTTCCTGTTTCGGAAATCATCATTTTTCCAAAAGAAATTTTAGGACAGCTGTCCGGAAACGTATAACTTCTGGCATGCGAAAGCGAAGTAAAATTCAGCCAAGGAATTGCCGAAAAGTGAATTAGATTATCATCTTCAAATGATCTGGTGAAAAGGCCGGATGTATCTTGAATACGTTCTATTTCAGCAAGAGCATTTTCTTTAAAAATGTCAAAATCAGGATGATATTCTATTAAGGAAAATCCGAAAGTACCGTCTTCGCGGCCAATTGTGGCTGAGGCATCAATACAATCATTGATATAAATTTTACCTTCAGAAATTCTGTATTTAAAATTTTCAATTGTATTTACGGCAAGCAGTGTTTTATGCAGATAATAAATAAAAAACGATGTATTCAGGTTTTTGACAGTCTGATACGCTTTTGTACAGTCAATTTCAACGGTGGCGCCAAAAAAAGGTTCTTCCATTTTGCTGAAATGTGCAAAATGCTCTTTTCTATTCCAGTTTTCTAAATCTAAAAGTGTTTTCATTATGATAAGTTCTGAACGACTTCGGTAATTTTTTCGAATGAGCTAAAATGTTCGTGTTCTACTTTATGGCTTATTTTTTCATGTTCCCAAGTGGTATGAAACGGAATGTGAACAGCGTAACCGCCAATTCCCAAAACCGGCAATACATCTGATTTTAAAGAATTTCCGATCATTAAAAACTCATTTGGCTGAATGTCAAGACGCCCCAGCAATTTTTCATAATCGATTTCCTGTTTGTCCGACATGACTTCGATATGGTGAAAATAATGTCCCAAACCGGAACGGTGCAGTTTGCTGTGCTGGTCTTTTAAATCGCCTTTTGTAGCCACGACCAATTTGTATTTTCCATGCAAAGCCTGTAAAGTTTCTTCAATTCCGTCCAGCAATTCGATTGGTTTTTCAAGCAATTCCTTCCCGTATTGGATGATCTTTTCAATAACTTCAATCGGAATGGTATTATTTGAAATGTTCATCGCTGCTTCAATCATCGATAAGATATATCCTTTGATTCCGTAACCATATAAAGGCAGATTGTCTATTTCAATTTTGAATAATTCCTGCGAAATGCCCTGATGCGAAAGATAATCTTCCATCAAAGCACAAAATTTGTTTTCGGTTTCCTGAAAATAAGGTTCGTTGACAAACAAGGTATCATCGGCATCAAATGCGATTACTTTTAAGTTTGGTATTTTGTTTCTATGTAACATATATTTTTTGTTTCAGGTTTTCTTTGTTTCACGTTCTGATATCAAAATCAAAATCTTGAATTTTAAGAAAACAGTTTCTTTAACGTAATTGTTTTATCGTAAAACGTGATCCGGATCCCGAAAAGCAAAATAATACCGCCGAAAACCATTTGTAAAGTTATTTGTTCTTCCAAAAACAACCAAGCTAATATTGATGTAATTACCGCCTGACTTAATAAACTTAATGAAACTCTCGTTGCACGCATGTGTTGTGTGGCATAACTGATCGAAAGCCAGGCACACAATTGGCAAATTACCGCCTGAAGCACCAATACAAACCAGCCAGTATCTGAAAATCCTGTAAAGGGTTCATCCAGACAATAACAAAGTATTGCAAGATAAATGCTCGAAGCAATTAAACTGATTGTCATAAACGATAAAACATCAACTTTTGAAAGGACATTTTTGCTCACCAAAAGATAAATCGAATATAAAATTCCGGATAAGACAGCAAAAAGAAACGCCTGATTGAAATTCAATTCCATAAAAAAGCTGAATCCGACCAAAGTCACCATTCCGAATAAGGAAACGATGGTTCCGATCCAGAAATTGGTTGCCGGTTTTGATTTCAAAAATAAAAAAGAACCAATTCCGACCCAAAGCGGAGACAAATTCGTTAATAAGGAAGCCTGAGTAGCACTCGAATCCTGAATGGCAATATTCCAAACCGCAACATCCGATGAAAACAAAATACCACAAAGCATAGCTAAAAGTGTCAGTTTTAGTTTGGGAAGTTTAAAGTTTCTCGTTACAAGCACATAAGGCAAAAGCAAAATCACGGCAAATGTCATTCGGTAAAAAGCCGATATCAATCCCGGAGCCAGTTTTAGTTTAACCAATATCGGGAAGATGGAAATACAAAGTATCCCGCAGATTAAGGCCAATGTTGGTTTGGTGAGTTTCATTATTTCTGTTTTTTTAATCAAAAAGCGTGAACCAATTAAGATATAATCGATTCACGCCATTTTGTGTATTATAAAACTTTAGTTTACCGTTTCCCCATTAGGAGCATCAGCATCCGGATTGATAAAAACCAATTTTCCTTCCGCATTTGTTGTCATCAAAATCATTCCCTGACTTTCAACGCCGCGTAAAGCTCTTGGAGCTAAATTGGCTAATACAGAAACACGTTTTCCGATAATTTCTTCCGGCGAAAAGCTTTCCGCAATTCCCGAAACAATAGTACGAACGTCAATACCGGTATCTACTTTTAGCACTAAAAGTTTATTCGCTTTTGGCATTTTTTCTGCTTCCAGAATAGTTCCCACACGAATATCCATTTTTGCGAAATCCTCAAACTGAATCAATTCTTTTTGTGGTTCCGGCTTTTTGCTTTCAGCAAGATTGGCTGTTTTTGTAGCTTCCAATTTATCTATTTGTTTTTGTATTTCTTCGTCTTCTATTTTAGCAAAAAGCAATTCTGCTTCGCCAATTTTGTGTCCTGCCGGAATTAAATCTGAATTTTCAGCAATATCATTCCATCCTAATGTTTTGTCAATGATGATGTCTTTTGCATCACGATTTTTCTCTTTAAGAAACTTACTAAATCCTTCAAAATGCTCTTTAAGATCACTTAAATTAAGGATTTTAGAAAGTTTTTTGGATGTAAAAGGTAAAAATGGTTCAGCCAAAACGCTCAGAGCTGCAGCAATTTGCAACGCCACATACATTTGCGTTTTTACACGCTCCGGATTGTCTTTCATTACTTTCCACGGCTCCTCGTCAGCAAGATATTTATTTCCTAAACGGGCCACATTCATCAATTCACCCAAAGCTTCACGGAATCTGTAACGCTCCACTGAACTTGAAATCACAGCCGGATACGCTTTTAATTCGGCTAACGTTTGTTCGTCAACTTCTGAAAATTCATTTGGCGTCGGAATAATTCCGTCATAATATTTGTTGGTTAAAACTACCACGCGGTTAATGAAATTTCCAAAAACAGCAACTAATTCATTGTTGTTTCTCGCCTGAAAATCTTTCCAGGTAAAATCATTATCCTTAGTTTCCGGTGCGTTTGAAGTCAATGCATAACGCAAAACGTCTTGTTTCTCCGGAAATTCTTCTAAATATTCATGCAGCCAAACCGCCCAGTTTTTAGAAGTCGAAAGTTTATTTCCTTCCAGATTCAAAAACTCATTTGCAGGCACATTGTCAGGCAAAATATAGCTTCCTTCAGCTTTCAGCATTGCCGGGAAAATGATACAATGAAAAACAATATTGTCTTTTCCGATAAAATGAACCAGTTTCGTTTCTTCATCTTTCCAGTATGGTTCCCAGTCTTTTCCCTCGCGCGCCGCCCATTCTTTCGTAGACGAAATATATCCGATAGGTGCATCAAACCAAACGTATAATTTTTTTCCTTCAGCACCTTCAACCGGAACATCAATTCCCCAATCCAGGTCACGCGTTACCGCACGAGGCTCTAATCCGCCATCAACCCAGGATTTAACTTGTCCGTAAACATTCGGCTTCCAGTCGTTTTTATGTCCGACTAAAATCCATTCTGTTAAGAAATCTGTATATCTGTCAAGAGGTAAAAACCAGTGTTTAGTAGATTTTAAAATCGGAGTTTCTCCGGTAATAGTCGATTTTGGATTAATTAAATCCGTCGCATTCAAAGTCGATCCGCATTTTTCGCACTGATCACCATAAGCTTCCGGATTGTCACATTTTGGGCAAGTTCCCACTACAAAACGATCTGCTAAAAACTGATCTGCTTTTGCATCGTACAATTGCTCGGTTACTTCTTCGATAAAATCGCCTTTATCATACAAAGTCTTAAAGAATTCCTGAGCCGTATCATGATGAATTTTAGCCGAAGTACGAGAATAATTATCAAACGAAATTCCAAAATCAGCAAATGATTTTCTGATAATTCCGTCGTATTTGTCAATAACTTCCTGTGGCGTAACTCCTTCTTTTTTGGCTTTCATCGAAATCGCAACACCGTGTTCGTCGCTTCCGCAAATAAACGCAACGTCTTTTCCTTGTAATCTTAAATATCTCGAATAAATATCTGCAGGCACGTAAACCCCCGCCAAATGCCCAATATGAATAGGTCCGTTGGTGTAAGGCAAAGCCGCCGTAATAGTATATCTTTTTGGATTCTGTATCATCTTTCAATTTTATTGAGTGCAAAAATAAGCAATAGAATTGAGATTTTGTTATTTCACTGAGATTCGCAAAGTAAAAGCGCAGAGATTCACGGAGATTTATAAAATTAATGCTACAGGTTAAAGAATAAAAATGATTTTTTAATAAATCTGCTCAATCTGCAGAATCTGCGTGAAACAAAAACTTTGCACCTTTGCGAGATTCTATTTTAGACAATCAAATAAAAACTTTGGAGAATCTCTGCGAAACAGCAATAAAATAGAACCAGTTTAAACTAGCATTTCAGGTAAAATCTTCAAAATATATTTTGCAATCTTTGCCATTAAAAAACGAAGACAACATTATGAGCAAGACAAAACTTATCATCAATAAAAACGGATCTATAAAAATCGAAGGTGATTTCGAAATCATGGATCAGGACGGAACTGTTTACGGACTTCAGGGAAGATCAGCACTTGGTCTTTGCCGTTGCGGACAATCAGCAAACAAACCTTTCTGCGATGGTGCACATAGAAATAATTTTGAATGCGAAGCAATAGCATTTGATTTACCACCAATGAAAACGAAATAGAAAATACTGATTTCTTATCATTAAGCTGCATTTATTAGTAAATGCAGCTTTTTTTATGATTTAGTCTTCCATTTAAAGTAAATTTTACAGAATAATAAGGTAATTCCTTAAAAAACAATATTATATTTGGGAAAATTTTTTAAAGCTATACAATGAAAAAGATAACCATTTTATTTCTGCTTTTGAATCTTGTCTGCGGAAACGCACAAACAAAGATCATCTCAAGTGACTGGACAGCTTTCAATCAAACGATAGACATACAGACTTCGGTAAAGAAAAAATTCAGGGTCATTGCCTCAGTAAGAGTAGAGACAAATGAGCCGCTTGCATGGGCTGGGGTATGGGCTAGGGTTGATACTAAAAATGAAGAGGAAGGTTTTTTTGACAACATGGGAGACAGACCTATTAGAGAAAAAAACTGGGAATCTTATACAGTTGAAGGAACTATTGACAAAAATACCAAATCATTGAGTTTTGGTGGACTTTGCTTATTTAACGGAAAATTTTATTTCGACAAATTTGAATTGCAGATCGAAAATGCAAAAGGTGTTTTTGAACCTTTAACTATCTTAAATTCCAGTTTTGAAACTGTTGTGAAAAATGGAGAAATTCCGAAATGGAGTTTAGGAGTCAAAAAAAATTCAGATGTTAGGGTTAAGGAATATAAAATTGTTTCAGATAAATCCAGTGTAGATGGAAAGTATGGATTGTTGATAGAAGGAACTGGTATCAAAGCGAAAGAAACCGGGAAGATTGGCAATGTTGAAGGGGCAACACCTCAAATAGCCGCCATGATTTCGATGCTTGAAGATCTTAAGGATCGTGTTGATAGAACGGTAAAAAACATGAGCCAGTATGAAATTGATTACCTGCATGATGAACAGGCTAACCGAATTGGTTCATTAGTAATGCACCTGGCAGCTGCTGAAAAATATTATCAGGTTTTTACTTTTGAAGGCAGGGAGTTTAATGAAGAGGAAAAGAAAAAATGGGACACGGCACTCAATTTAGATCAGGGAGGAAGAGATAATTTTAAAGGGCATGACATTCAATATTATCTGGATATTTATAATGAAGTGAGAGCCAAAACGATTTCAGAATTAAAGAAACGAGACGATGCGTGGTTTGCCGAAGTCCAACAAAAATATGACATGAGCAATCAATATTGCTGGTTTCACGTTATGGAGCATCAGTCCAGTCATTTAGGACAGATTTTATTTTTAAAGAAACGTATTCCGCCGGAAAAGAAAGTTATTCTGGAACAAGAGTTGAAGCATTAGTTCTATTATAGGCCATTATATAAAAAAAGCTGCATTCTAGAGTGCAGCTTTTTTTATGTTGTATAATAATCAGTTTACAATTCTATTTGAAAACTACTTTTTTGGACGTTTTAGGCATCTTAACAATATGATACGGTTGGGTTATTACCGTAGCAATTCCGCCTGCATTTAATTGCTCTACTTTCACAACGAATTGATTATTATTTTCAGTTATACTTTTAATTTCTATGTAATATCCGTTATAGGGACGCACTTCATCAATAACGGCAATAATCTGATATTTAGTAAAATCAATAACTGTTTCAGTAAAATCCTTTGAAAGATTATTTTTTGAATTCATTTTGGTTATTAAATTATTCCAGGCTTCCGCGTCCTTTATTACTAGATTTGATCTTGAAATACCCTCACTTCCATTAAGATTTTCGGACTTCGCAATTAGTGAAAATTGTAACTCCTGTGCATTTGAATTATCATTGCTGCAGCTTGTAAATAAAAATAAAATGCTTAAAATAGTAATAATCTGTTTCATGGTTTTTGGTTTTTAAGGTTAGAGAATTTGGTTTTGTGCTATTCTCTTTGTTAACAGATGATTGTTTTCCTAAATAGTTGCGTTAAGTTTATTTTTTATAAATATAAAAAGACTCTAAAAACTAAAATTTATTATAAAAACGAGTGCGTTAGGGATAGCAGCGGAAAGCCCACAGCCTGACGAAGGAAGTGCGAGGACTTGCAGCGAATAGCCCGGCCCGGACGGAAACGCCCAAAAAATTATTCTGATTTATATCATTATTTCATCGAAATTTGCAAAACAAAGTAATGAAGTATAGAAATCATGGCAAAAGGACCCGAAAAAAACACCAAAAACAAAGCGTTGCATACTAAATTGCTTAATCGCAAAAAGGCTAAGCTTCAGGAGGAGAAAAAAGAACGGGCAGCACGATTGAAAGCCTTGGTGGCAAAAATGAATGAAAAGAAGAGCAGCGAAGGTGATGGTATATAAATCAGATTGTATTTCTTTTCTGTTTTAATTTTGCCGAAATTTGCAAATCAATCCTAAACACAAATCAAAATGGAGGAATTCGGAAGAATAATAGTTTCAGAAACGGCAATGAATAGTGAAAATCCGCAGGATGTTATTCACTCGAATATTTCGGTAATCAACCTGATGCGTGAAGAAGGTGTTGATGACGAATTCATTCACGAAGATGCTTTGATGAGTTATTATCTTGATTATTACTGGTCGCAATATGCTGAGGGAAATTTTGCGCAGTTCGTTCATAAATCGGGTTGGGATAAGGAACTGAACGAACTTATAGAAGAAGGCCTGGCATTGATTGGCGCCGAAAAACATTTGGAGCTATTCCAACAGCAAGCCAAAAAAGTTAAACTGATGAGCAGTGTAAAACTGACTAAGTTTTTAAAAGGAAAATTAGAAGGTGTAAATCCGGTAAGGGATTCTTTGAACAATGATACTTTTTATGAACTGGAAGAAAATCTGGTTATTTTAAATGCCAATTTCTTAAAGAACCATCCTGATTTCGAAGTACTTTCTGTAGATGATATGTTCGCTGTTTTAGAGGAATTTGTGGGGCATGAGATTAAGCGGGCATAGTTATAATGCAACATATTGCATATGTTTTACTGAACTCAGCCAAATTCTTGTATACTGGTGACTTTTGTCCCAATTCTTAACAAACATTTCCTTAAATTTGCTACCGTTATAAAAACAAAATAGTTATAAAACACAAGCTATGTTACAAATCGCATTTATTAGAGAAAATCAGGAGAAAGTAATCAAGGCTTTAGCAAAACGAAATATCGATGCTAAAAGCGTTGTTGAAGAAGTGGTGCAATTAGATGAAAACCGTCGTGCAGCTCAGGCAGAGTTGGACAACATTTTATCTGAATCTAATAAATTGTCCAAAGACATTGGCGAGTTGATGAAAGCGGGAGAGAAATCGAAAGCCGCAATCCTAAAAGAAAAAACAGTTTCACTAAAAGAAAAAAGCAAGGAATTAGGCGTAAAAGCAGAAGTTTTGGCTGAAGAGTTATTGCAAAAACTATATACTTTACCTAATATTCCGGCAGATATTGTTCCTGAAGGAAAAACACCGGAGGAAAACCTGAACGTTTTTGAGGAAGGTGCTATTCCGGTTTTGCATGAAGGAGCACAGCCACACTGGGAACTGGTAAAAAAATACGACATCATCGATTTTGAACTGGGTGTAAAAATTGCCGGTGCCGGTTTTCCGGTTTATAAAGGAAAAGGAGCGAAACTGCAACGTGCCCTGATCAATTATTTTCTAGACAAAAACACAGCTGCAGGATACAATGAAGTTCAGGTGCCGCATTTGGTAAACGAAGCTTCAGGTTACGGAACCGGACAATTACCGGATAAAGAAGGACAAATGTACCATTCAACAATTGATGATTTATATTTGATTCCAACTGCTGAGGTTCCCGTTACGAATTTGTTTCGTGATGTGATTTTAAATGAAAACGAATTACCGGTTTTGCATACGGCTTATACGCCATGTTTCCGTCGTGAAGCAGGTTCTTACGGAGCACACGTTCGAGGATTAAACCGTCTGCACCAGTTTGATAAAGTAGAAATTGTACGCGTTGAACATCCTGATAAATCTTACGAGGCGCTTGACGGAATGGTAGAACACGTTAAAAACATATTGCAGGAATTAAAATTGCCTTACAGAATTTTACGTTTGTGTGGTGGCGATATGGGTTTCACAGCTGCTTTGACTTATGATTTTGAAGTATTTTCAACAGCACAGGATCGTTGGTTAGAAATCAGTTCAGTTTCTAACTTCGAAACTTTTCAGGCGAATCGCTTAAAATTGCGTTTCAGGGACAAAGACGGAAAAAACCAACTGGCACATACACTTAACGGAAGTTCATTGGCATTACCAAGAGTTTTAGCCGGAATATTGGAAAATTACCAAACTCCGGAAGGAATCGTAATTCCGGAAGTTTTACGTCCTTACTGCGGATTTGATATTATAAATTAAGTTTTTAGAATTCATAATTAGACATGACAGGTTTATAATCTGTCATGTTTTTATTTTAAAACCCAAACCTGATGAGTGGAATATTAAATTGGAATGTAGATCCTGTTATTTTTTGGATTACGGATACTTTTCCTCTAAAATATTACGGAGCATTTTTTGCTGCCGGACTCCTGTTGGGTTTTTACATTGTTAGAAATATTTATAAAAAGGAGAATGTTTCCTTAGAAAGTCTGGATAGTCTGCTGATTTATGTAATTGTCGGAACCGTTCTGGGAGCACGTTTAGGCCATTGCTTTTTTTATGAGGCATCTTATTTTTTACAGCATCCGATAGAAATTCTTTTGCCGATTCAAAAAATTGAAGGAGCGTATCAGTTTGTTGGTTTTCAGGGACTGGCCAGTCACGGTGGAACCATTGGTGTTTTGATTGCCATACTTTTATACTGCAGAAAATACAAAATAAAGTTGTTGTGGATTTTAGACAGAATGGCGGTTGCAGTTCCTATCACCGCTGCGTTTATCCGTTTTGGAAATTTTATGAATTCAGAAATTTATGGAAAACCAACTGAAGGAAACTGGGGAGTTATTTTCGAAAGAGATGATTTGATTCCGAGGCATCCAACTCAATTATACGAAGCCTTTTCTTATCTGCTAATTTTCGGAATTTTGTTTTTCATGTTTAAATCGGAAAAAATAAAACAAACGAGCGGAATCATTTTTGGTTCTTTCCTGACTTTGTTGTTTCTGGCAAGATTTGTAATTGAATTCTTCAAGGAAAACCAGGAAGCTTTCGAAAACAATATGCTGATTAATATGGGACAAATTTTAAGCATTCCTTTTATTTTAATTGGCTTAACTTTGATAATCTGGAAATCAAAAGCAAAAAAGAATACTTTGAAATTGGATAATGTTTAAGACAGTTTCTAAAGAGACTGAAACTGCAACTTAAAAAAACTGAAATATGAAAAACACTTTTATCTATATCGTTTTGTTGTGGTCTTGTTTTGCATTTTCTCAAAACGAGCAATTGGCTCAATATTACTACGATAAAGGCGATTTCGAAAAAGCTAAAATCAGTTATGAGGAACTTTTAAAAAATTCGCCGTCCAATACCCAGTATTTTTTAAGAACTGTCGAAAGTTACCAGCAATTGCAACAGTTCGAGGCAGCCCAAAAAATGATTCAGGAACGTTTCAACCGATACAAACAAGGTGTCTTATTAGTAGAGTTGGGATATAATTTTCAATTACAGAAAAACGAAGCCAAAGCCAAAAACTACTACGATCAGGCGATCGAAAAAATAAAAACGAATCCGAATGATGTTTACGGAATAGGGAATTCATTCGAGAAGAAAGTATTGCTCGAATATTCCTTAAAAGCGTATCAAACCGCGATGCAGGTACAGCCGAATTACAATTTTAATTTCCAGATTGGAATGTTGTACGGACAGCTGGGAAAAACTGATTTGATGATCGATCTTTTGTTAACGGAATCGTTTACAAATCCACAAAATTCCAATCTGATTCAGACGCAATTATCTCGTTTCATGAACGGCGAAACTGATAATACGGCTTTTAAAGATGCCATGCGCAAAGCCTTAATCCTTCGAACGCAAAAGGATCAGGATGTGTTCTGGAATCATTACCTGAGCTGGTTTTATGTACAGCAAAAAGAATTCGGAAAAGCTTTTATTCAGGAAAAAGCCATTTACAAACGCGAACCGGAATCACTTATCAGTATTGTGAATCTAAGTCAGTTTGCACTGAATGAAGATGATACTGAAACAGCATCAGAAATTTTGAATTTTATTTTGCTCAATACAAAAGACCTGAATTTGCTGGTGCAGTCAAATGCGCAATTAATGCAAATTAAAATCGATAAAGCAACAGAAAAAGATTATTCGGCAATTACAACTGAATTAGAACATTTGCTTACCACTTATGAAATAACTCCTTTTACCTTATCTTTGCAAATAATTCAGGCGCATTTCCTGGCTTTTAATTTAAAAAAGACAGAAGAAGCGAAAGTAGTTGTAAAAAAAGCATTAGACCTGAATTTGAACGAATATCAAAGAGCAGATGCCAAAATGGAATTGGCGGATATTCTGCTTTTGGAAGAAAAATTTAATCAGGCATTGATTTATTATTCTCAGATCCAGTTGGATTTAAAGAATGATGTCATGTCGCATGAAGCGAGTTTAAAAGCAGCCAAAACAAGTTATTTCAAAACTGATTTTGAGTGGGCTTTAAAACAATTCAAGGAATTAAAGTCAGCGAATACGCAATTAATTGCTAATGATGCACTGGAATATTTTTTACTAATTAATGACAATACCGTTGCCGATTCGACACAAACGGCATTAAAGCAATTTGCAAAAGGCGATTTTTTAATTTATCAGAATAAAAAACAGGAAGCTATTGTACAGTTTCAGAACATTTTAAAGTCTTTTAAAGGACAGGAAATTGAAGCTGTAACAATGTTGCGTTTAGGTAAAATCTATGAAAGTCTGAAGGATTATAATTCGGCTTTAAGCCAATACCAGCAAGTAATAGACCATCATAGCGACGGAATTTATGTAGATGAAGCGTTGTTTTTTTCGGCAGAAATTTACAACGACGAATTAAAAGATATTGAAAAGGCAAAATCTTTGTATGAAAAGGTGATTTTTAACCATCAGGACAGTATTTACTTTGTTGATGCGAGAAAAAAATACCGCGAGTTAAGAGGAGATAAGAATTTATAAAAATAGATTTTTGGATTATTAGAAGGTTAGATCATTAGATGTCTAACAATCTAAGAAGTCTAACAATCTAACAATCTAAGAAAAAATGATTATTTACAACGTTACTACTAATATACACGAGAGCGTTCATGACGAATGGTTACAGTGGATGCAGGAAAAACATATCCCGGAAGTTCTGGCTACCAACAAATTTTCTTCGGCGCGAATCGTAAAAGTTTTAATTGAAGAAGAAATGGGCGGAATTACCTATTCGGTTCAGTATTTCACTGACAGCAAAGCAACCTTAGAAAAATATTACCTGGAGGATGCACCAAAATTCCGTCAGGAAGCGTTAGAATTATTTGCAGACAAAATGCTTTCTTTCAGAACTGAACTGGAAGTTATCTCAGAACATTAAGATAGATTAATTCGATTTTTGGATTATTCGATATCTCGAAAAATCTAATGATCCAACAATCTCAGAATCTAAAAAAAGAAATGGAAAAAGTAAAAGCCAAAAAACATTTAGGACAACACTTCCTGAAAGACGAAAGCATCGCAAAAGCAATTGCCGATACTTTGAGCTTAAAAGGATACG